>Ga0214923_10004495_pt1 | contig 16793 bp, 17 predicted proteins | sample LL1510_MetaG_FD_177993 | JGI IMG/M metagenome (GOLD analysis project Ga0214923, IMG submission 177993) | Freshwater microbial communities from Lake Lanier, Atlanta, Georgia, United States - LL-1510 | ecosystem: Environmental > Aquatic > Freshwater > Lake | place: USA: Georgia | collected...
AGAAAGCTTTTTTGTCACGCGATCAGGATACTTGAGCGACCAACCACCAGTGGCTCGGATTAATTCTGTTCGTCGGCACGGTTTTTACTCGCTCGGCACGGCTGGCGGCAACCGACATCTGGCGCTTCACAGAATGAAATATTTTGATATCAACTAGTTTCGACTCGAAATTTTGCAAAACGGTATCGGGCTTGAGTCTGTTGGCTTGCCAACCCAAACGGGTCGACCATCGCCACCTCGCCAAGCGTCGACCGATCAGCGGCAATTTCCATAAGCGACGAACGGCGACGCCGAGAGGCACAAGCACGATGTCGCTGGCGACCCAGGTTCGAAAGTTGAGCACGACCAAACCGCCACTGCGTGTGGCACGAATCGCCTCGCCAACAAGATTGAGCGCATCTTGAGGTTGGCAGTGTTGCAAAGTTATGTAAGAAAAAGTCATGTCTACCGAGTCGTCGCCGATCGAAAGGCTTTTGCCGTTGGCGACGTGCAAAGTACCGAGTCGCTCGATGCGTCCGTATTTCGCCACTGTTTGCCGGCATCTTTCAAGAAACGCAGAGTCAACATCTGCGGCGATCACCGATTTGCAACGATTGGTGAAACTCGATGTCATTCGGCCGATGCCACTGCCGATTTCAAGAAGCGTCGAGTTTGCGAATTGAAAAGACTCGAGCTGCAGCAACCTGATGTACCTCTGAACTTCTTTGTCACCAGTCTCGACGAACGCCTTGAGCGTCAACTCATCTCCGGTTTCGTTGTTGAAGACCCAACCTGTTTCACGCACGACATCGTCGGCGGTCAGATCGTTATCGGCGAGGTTTCCAGCCGAGTTCCAAGGCAGGTGATGTGCGCGCAAACCAATAGCGCGTCGTGACCTCATGGATTATTAAACCTACTTGTTATTTACGCACCGGTAGCGGTGCCGAATAATCTTCACCGCTGTCAAGATCGAACGCCGTGTGCAACGATCGCACAGCTTTTTCGAGCATCGGTGCGGCGACCACGACTGAAATTCGAATCGTGCTCGTCGAGATCATTTCGATATTGACTTTGTTGTCGGCCAAAACCCTGAACATTTTCGCGGCGATGCCCGGGCTCGACTTCATGCCCGCACCTACCAAAGATATTTTCGCGATGTTCGTGTCTTGAGTTACGCCTGTTGCACCAACTTGTTTGGCGATTCTTTCGACAATCGGCTGCGCAATCTCGACATCGGTTTTTGGAAGAGTGAACGAGATATCGGTCGTGCCCTGCGTCGATGTGTTCTGAACGATCATGTCGACATTGACATTTGCGTTGGCGAGTGGTTCAAAAAGTGCAGCCGAAACACCGGGCTGGTCTGGCACACCTAGGACGGTTATTTTTGCATCGCTGGCATCGTGAACGACCCCTGAGATGATTGGTTCTTCCATATTTTTTTCTCCTTTGCGTTCTTCGCTCGTAACCCACGTGCCTTGCTCCCAAGTGAAACTTGATCGCACATGTATCGGCACATTGTGATTGCGCGCGAATTCGACACTGCGCAGCGCCAAAACTTTGCTGCCCGCGCCAGCCATCTCTAACATTTCGTCGAACTCGAGATGTTTCAGTTTGCGGGCCTGCGAAACGATGCGAGGATCGGCTGTGAATACGCCTGTTACATCTGTGTAGATCTCGCACGCGTCGGCTTTCAGTGCGGCGGCAAGTGCAACAGCAGTTGTGTCGCTGCCACCGCGACCCAGTGTCGTTATTTCTTTTGCGGTGCTCACGCCCTGAAAGCCGGCGACGACGGCAACTTTTCCTTCGCTAATTGCTTCGCGCACTCGGTCGCCTTTGATCTCGAGAATCTTTGCTCGACCATGAACCGTGTCGGTGATTATGCCGACCTGGCTGCCCGTGAAACTCATTGCTTCGACTCCGAGATCATGAAGCGCCATGCACAACAACGACATGCTGATTCGCTCACCGGTTGTCAACAACATATCCATTTCGCGACCTGCCGGCGCCGATGAAACCTGGCGAGCAAGGTCCATTAAATTGTCGGTGGCTTTGCCCATCGCCGAAACAACTATTACAAGTTGATTGCCTTGCGCCTGCGTGGTGGCGATATGACGCGCAACATTGCGCATTCGTTCGGGGTCGGCAACCGACGTGCCGCCGTATTTCTGAACGATCAATGCCACGGGCTTCAACGCTACCGCTAGTGGTGTTGGCGACCTGTAGCATTTTCTGTTCATGGGTACAGACAAGCGAAATCGACAAAAAGAAAACCGTCGAGCACGACAAAGCGAACTTGAAAAGCAGGTTCAGCGTCAGAAAATGGTTCGACGGGGCACGCGCATCGCGTTGCTCGTCGGTGTCGTAGTTGTGATCGTTGCTGCGATCAACTTGTGGCCAGAAAGCAACTCTGATCAAGCAACAGATTCGACAGAGACAACCGAGAGTTCGACAGCCGAGACAATTGCCACGACAATCGCGCCGGCACCAGCAGGGCCGTTCGAATATGGTGATGGCGAATGCGCACCCACCGACGGGTCAGGCGACAAGGTTCAAAAATTTACATCGGCGCCAAAACTTTGCATCGACCCTGCCAAGACATATACGGCGCTTGTTTCAACCAACAAAGGCGACCTGACAATCGTGCTCGATGCAGCCAAGGCGCCAGGTACGGTCAACAATTTTGTCAACTTGGCGAGATCAAAATATTTTGACGGCACTATCTGTCATCGGGCGATACCGACCTTTGTCGTTCAATGCGGCGACCCAACTGCAACCGGTGGCGGTGGACCGGGATACGCGATCTCTGACGAACTGCCTGCAGCCGGCGAGTACAAACTCGGCTCGTTGGCGATGGCCAACTCGGGGGCCAATACCAATGGCAGCCAGTTCTTTATCATTTCAGGCGAGCAAGGCATGACACTGCCACCGAATTATTCGTTGTTCGGCCAAGTTACGACGGGGCTCGATACAACTTTGCCGGCGCTCGACAAAGCCGGCAACGGCGACCCGGCGTCGAACGGTGTTCCACCTAAAGAAGAAATTCGAATTATTTCGGTGACGATCACCGAAAGTTGAGCAGATCTAGACGAGTAGTTCTGCACGAAGTGCAGTAAACACCTTTTCACTGACACCAATTTCAAGCAGGTAGTTCTGCACTGAGCCATGCTTTTTGTTCAGATCATCAAGGATGATCGCCATCGCTCGCGGATCTGACGCAGCAAACCGCGCCGGCATGTTCGCATATGCATCTGCCAGTTCAGGTTGCTTGACCTTTGCCCACTCGATCAGGCGCTTCATGCCGTCTTCGGTTTTTCCGTAGTCGGCACTGATTATTTCTTCGGGCACACCGAGAATCGACAATATAAATGCCGCAAGCAAACCTGTGCGGTCCTTGCCGGCAGCACAGTGAAACACCGCGGGCAAAACATCTTGCTCAGCGATCAACTTGATGGCGTCGGCGAATTTTTTTGAGGCGTGCTCGAGCATTTCGCGATATGCCCAAACCAAAAACTCGACGACATCTTCGATTTCGGGCGTGTCGCCATCGTTCCATGTTGCGTCGATGATCGGTAGATGATGAAAGTTGACCGGAAACTGTTTGACCGGAAATGTGCCTCGAGTACTAACTTCGTTCGGCGTTCGCAAGTCGATAACCGTTTGCACGCCGAGATCGATGACAGTTTGTGCATCTTGCGGGGTCAATCGATAAAGACCATCGGCGCGAAACAAAGTGCGCCATTTGGTGGTTTGACCATCTTTGGTTGGGTATCCGCCGAGATCGCGAAAATTATGCACGGCTTCAAGTTTGATCAGGCGTTGTGGGTCGCTGATGAGAGTGGTTACCTGCGGGTTAGTCATTCGTTCGACACTACTGTCGCAGGGTAAATGCAAGATGATCATAAAGCCACGGTTTGGCAAAATAACTCGTCACAACTAGTGTCGCAACAATGAAATTAAAGACAAAACTCGTCGGCGTTATTGGTTCTGGCATCATGGGTTCGGGCATTGCCGAAGTCGTCGCCAAGTCGGGTATCGACGTCGTGGTTCGTTCGCGCAGCCAACAAACAGCCGACGCAACCAAGACCGCGATTGAGAACAGCCTCAAAAAACAAGTCGCCAAGGCAAAGATCACACAAGAGCAACTTGACGCGGCGATGGCCCACGTATGTGTCACCGACAAACTCGAAGACTTGGCGAATTGCGACTTGATCATCGAATCGGTGGCCGAAGATCTCGCCACCAAAAAAGAGTTGTTCGCCGCACTCGACAAAGTGGTCAAGCCGAGTTGCATCTTGTCGACAAATACGAGCACTTTGCCGGTAATCGAAATGGCAAAGGTCACGAATCGCCCCGACAAGGTCTGTGGCATCCATTTTTTTAACCCGGCCGTGTTGATGCCATTGGTTGAAGTTGTTCGACCGGTTACGGCGAGCGACGACACAATCGCATTGGCCAATGACTTCGTCAAAGCGTGCGCCAAAGATGCCGTGCAGGTTGTCGACCGTGCCGGCTTTATCGTCAACGCACTCTTGTTTCCGTATCTAAACAATGCGATTGCGATGCTCGAAGCCGGCACCGCAAGCATGGAAGATATCGACGTCGCGATGAAAGGTGGTTGCAACTTTCCGATGGGGCCATTCGCATTGCTTGATCTAGTCGGCCTTGATACGTCGATGGCGATTCTCGATGCGCTTTACGCCGAATTTAAATCTTCGAATCTCGAACCACGACCAATGCTCAAAAAACTCGTGGGCGAGGGCAAACTTGGGCGAAAAACCAAACAGGGTTTCTACAACTACTAGTTTCGATTTAAATGAACTTCGACGACTTGCCATCAAGTCTTGGCGAGTCCGTCTGGGAGTTTCCTGAAAAAGAAAAGTGGCCGAGACACGATGTCGTTGGCCGCGGCGCCGATTTAGAGCCAGAAACATTGATCTATGCGTATCGACACGGCGTATTTCCGATGGTGTCAAGCGAAAGCGGCGGGGCGGCAAGCGATTTGATTTGGTGGTCGCCACAGATGCGAGCGATCATTCCTCTTGATGGTCTCAAAGTTTCGCGCACGATGCGCCGAAGCGCAAGAAAATTTAAAATTCGAATCGACACCCAGTTCGAGAACGTGATGCGCAACTGTGCCGCACCGCATCGTGACAACGGATGGATCACCGAAGAATTCATCGAGGCATATGTCAAATTGCATCATCTCGGCTGGGCGCACAGCATCGAGGTGATCGATGAGAACGGTTTTCTTGCGGGCGGTCTTTATGGAGTGAGAATCAACAAGTTCTTCGCCGGTGAATCAATGTTTCATCTAGTGCGCGATGCATCAAAAGTCGCGTTGATGGCACTCGTACAGGTCATGAATTCATCAAAAATGACTTTGTTGGATGTGCAGTGGCTGACACCACATTTGGCGAGTCTCGGCGCCGTGTCCATCAGGCGAGACGAGTATCTGCGCCAACTGCAGATTGCCGTAAGCCAATAATCTCGCGCCTAGCCTTATCTAATGGTGAGCGAGTCAATGAACAAGGTCAAGCGCGATGAGCCATGGGTGATGCGCACCTATTCGGGACATTCGAGTGCGCGCGCTTCAAACGAGTTGTATCGCACGAATTTGGCTCAAGGTCAAACAGGGTTGTCGATTGCTTTTGATCTTCCGACGCAAACTGGTTATGACCCCGACCATGTATTGGCCCGCGGCGAAGTCGGCAAAGTCGGTGTGCCGGTCGTCCACCTCGGCGATATGAAGACTCTTCTTGATGGCATTCCGCCGAAAGAGATGAATACTTCGATGACGATCAATGCGACCGCGGCGTGGTTGTTGGCACTTTATGTTGCAAACGCAAACGAACAAGGTGTCGCGACCAGCGACTTGCGCGGCACTACTCAAAACGACATTCTCAAAGAATATTTGTCGCGCGGAACTTTTATTTTTCCGCCGCAACCGTCGAAGCGACTCATCGTCGACATGATCGCATGGTGTGCGAAGAATGCGCCAAAGTGGAACCCGATCAACATTTGTTCTTACCATCTTCAAGAAGTTGGCGCCACGCCAGTGCAAGAGATTTCGTTCGCATTGGCGAACGCCATCGACATTTTGGATTCAGTAAAGAGCAGTGGTCAAATTTCTGATCAAGAGTTTCCACAGGTTTTTGCGTCGGTCTCATTTTTCGTCAACGCCGGAATTCGGTTCGTCGAAGAAACATGCAAGATGCGGGCGTTCGTCAAACTGTGGGAGCGAATCGGTCGCGAGCGTTATTCGATTACAGATGAGCGTGCGCTACGTTTCAGATATGGCGTGCAGGTAAATTCGCTCGGTTTGACTGAGGCACAGCCCGAGAACAACGTCCAGCGAATCGTTTTAGAAATGTTGGCTGTAACACTCTCAAAAGATTCACGCGCACGAAGCGTGCAGTTGCCCGCATGGAACGAAGCCCTCGGTCTGCCTCGACCATGGGATCAGCAGTGGTCTTTGCGCATGCAACAAGTTTTGGCTTTTGAAACAGATCTTTTGGAATACGACGACATTTTCAACGGCTCGCATGTGATCGAAGCAAAGACGTCGCAACTTGTCGACGAATCTTGGGCAGAGATGAACGAGATACTCGATCTCGGTGGTGCATTTGAAGCGGTCGACACGCTTAAAAGCCGACTCGTTCAGTCAATGTCAAGCCGTACAAGCCGAATCGAAAAAGGCGAGCAACGCGTCATCGGTGTTAACGCGTTCACCCAGTCGGCACAGTCACCACTCGGTGGCACCGACAACATTTTGAAAGTCGACCCAAAAATTGAAAAGCAAATGGTCAAAGAATTGCAACAGTGGCGCAAATCGCGTGACCAAAAGTCGGTCGACGCTGCTCTTGTCACTCTTAAAACGGCGGCGAATAACAACGCAAACTTGATGCCACCGTCAATTGCCTTGGCAAAAGCCGGTGGCACGACGGGCGAGTGGGCCCAAGCCTTGCGTGATGTATTCGGTGAATTTCGCGCCCCAACGGGTGTGGGCGGTGCATCTGGTCGCCACGGTCAGTTGTTGGACCATGTTGTCGAGTTCGTAAAAACAATCGCGGGTGGGCCGCCGCGGTTGTTGGTTGCCAAGCCGGGTCTCGACGGTCACTCAAGTGGTGCAGAACAAATTGCTGTTGCCGCACGAGATTCGGGCATGGAAGTGGTTTATAGCGGCATTCGCTTGACGCCAGAACAAATCGCCGCGTCGGCACGCGACGAAGATCCCGACGTCATCGGTTTGTCGATTCTTTCGGGCTCGCATCTCGAGCTGGTTCCCGAGGTTTTGTCGCAATTGAAGAAACTCAAAGTCGATGCACCAGTTGTCGTCGGCGGAATCATCCCTGAAGGTGATCGCGCAAGATTAAAAAAATTGGGTGTCGCCGCCGTCTATACGCCAAAAGACTTCGACATCGCCAAGATCATGCGTGACATCGCCGATCTGACGATTCGCAACCGCAAAAAATAATCTCAGGGTTTCATCGTCGTCGATGGAGCAACCGGGACAAATCCGTTTGCCGGCGGAAAAATCAATTCTTGCCCTGCTTCGACTCGATCTGGGTCTGTGATTCCGTTCATTTCCATCAATATGCGCATATCGAGTCGGTTGTTCTCGGCGATGCTGAAAAGCGTGTCACCTCGTTGCACGACATATCGAATTGGTTCTACATAAATAGTCGTAGTCACGACGACGGTCGTTTCGACTGGGGCAATTGTTGTTGGTGTCGGTGGCTCGATGCCACGTTGCGCAAAAAAGATCGAGAGCAGACCACTGACGATAGTCACTGCGAGAAGTGACTTTCTCAAATTGCCGGCAAGAAACATGCGTATTGATATTAGGCGTGAGACTATTGACTTGACTGTCATCGTGCTCACAACAACCTCTAGTGTGAGCGTATGAAAGTGCTCGCAGCAGTCGACAAATTTCGTGGCACAGCGACTGCAGCACAAGTAGCGACAGCAATTGGTCATGCGTGTTGGCAACTTGGCCATGATTGTGTTGAGCGACCGCTCGCCGATGGCGGTGAAGGCACTCTTGATGCACTCGGTGGCGCAAATCGCACGACTCTCGTTACCGGACCACTCGGCAAACCGGTGCAAGCACCTTGGCGTTTGCATCGTAGAACCGCGGTCATCGAGATGGCCTGTGCGTCGGGGTTGATGCTCGCAGGCGGCAAGTCAGAAAATGATCCAGTTGCCGCAACGACCACTGGCACGGGCGAATTGATTGATGCTGCCCTTGATCTAGGCGCCAAAAGAATAATTGTTTGTCTCGGTGGCTCGGCCACAACCGACGGTGGTCTCGGTGCGGTCAAAGCAATTCAGACGCCCGCTCGACTCAAAGGTGTTGAATTTGTTGTTGCCTGTGATGTCACAACATCATTTACCGACGCCGCAAAAGTTTTTGGTCCGCAGAAAGGGGCTTCACCGGCACAAGTGCAATTTTTGACGACGCGACTCGAAAAACTAGTTCAGGTCTATCAAGAAAATTATGGCATCGACGTTTCAAAAATTTCTGGTGCGGGTGCCGCCGGCGGATTGGCAGGAGGTCTTGCGGCTCTCGGCGCGCAACTCGTGCCGGGTTTTGATCTCGTGGCCGAAGAGGTCGAACTTGACCTGTTGTTGACCGACATCGACTTGATCATCACCGGAGAGGGATACATGGATAGCGAGAGTTTTGCCGGCAAAGTCGTCGGTTCAATGGCTGAACTTGCCGCCGAGCGAAAAATTCAGATCGCGGCGATCTGTGGCGAGATCGATTCGCAAGTGCGTTCTCAGATAAATAGTGTCAGTTTGATCGAAACTTTTGGTCGCGAAGAGGCTTTCGCGAGGCCTTTACATTGCATCGAGCACGCTGCGTTGCAACTTTTGCGCGAAATTGCGCGCTAACGCTTTGGTTGATTAGCGAATTTTGATAATGGGCGCTTAGCCCGTCGTCGTTGTGACGGCGGGTACCACCGGCACGCTGACTGCTGCACCCGAACCCAACGGCTTGCCCGCAAGATCGGTGCCAAGAAGAATCATGACGGTCGCTTCGCCGAGGTTGCCGGTTTCAGTTGGAATTGGTGCAGGCATCGCCGCGATACCGACCCCACCAAGCACATTGGCCACCGCGGCGGCAGCCTGTTCGCTACCCAACAGATAATAAACAACAGTCACCGTCTGTTTCGGGGTGATTTCACTTTTGTTGTTCGCCGGTTGCACGATGTAACCGCGACCTTGAAGTTCGGTCGTCAACTGACCCGCACTTCCAGAGATGCCAGAAGCGTTCGTAACTTGAATTTTAAATGATGTCAAAACCAATGTTGTCGGCACGACTACTTCAGAGACTGTTGTTTGAGTTGGATCGACGGTTGTTTCAGTTTCGACCGATGCTGTTTGCCCGGTTTGGTCGTTGCGAATGTCGCGAAGAATAAAAAAACCAAGCAAAACTGCGAGCACGGCGATAATTATCGAGAGCGTCGAGTTCACATTTGTGGTACCACTCGATTGGCGTCGGTCAGATGGTGCGCGTCGTGGTCGTGATTGTTCTTGGCTCATACCTATATAACTTACCTCTAACGAGTTGCCTCGTTAAGGTTTTGAGCCGAGGGTGGGGATTGAACCCACGACCTACCGCTTACAAGGCGGTTGCTCTGCCACTGAGCTACCCCGGCGTCGTTATTGCGCGTTCAGTGTACGGTCGAATTCGGCACCCAGACGATTATTTGTTGCCACCACGAGATCTGACTATCTCATAAGTTGCGAGCGCCGCGGCGACAGAAACATTGAGCGATGAAAGTGAACCCAACATCGGAATATTTACGAGCAAGTCGCATCTTTCTCGTGCGAGCCTCGACATTCCAGCGCCTTCTGCCCCGAGAACCAAACAAATCGAATTTTTTGCAACTTCGCCGATTTCAAAAATACTTTTCTCGGCGGCATCATCGAGTCCGACTACGAACACACCGGCTTGTTTCATTTCTGCGAGTGCGCTCGGCAAACCACCGACAACACACATGTTCAAATATTCGATTGCACCTGCAGACGACTTCGCGACGGTCGGCGTGACGTGAACGGCTCGGTGACGCGGCAAAATTACGGCATCGACGCCGGCGCCATCACAGCAACGCAATATTGCGCCGAGGTTGCCCGGGTCGGTGACGCCATCGATAGCAACCAACAACAACGGCGCGTCCCGAGACTCAACCAATAAATCAGCAAGCAAGGTTTCTTCAATAGATTCGGCTTTGGCCAGCACACCCTGAGGTGCTTCACTTCGTGCCTCGCGTTCAAGTTCGCGACGCGAAACACTCATTACTTGAACTCGTTGGTCGCGCGCCAAATCTAAAATATCTTCGATAACGGGGCTGGCTTCGATGTCGCTGGCGATCCATATTTCACGGATTCTGCGCCGTTGTCCGAGCAAAAGTTCGCGCACGGCTTGTCGGCCTTCGATTTGCTCGCCGCCAAGCCCGTGCTCTTTTTGTGCCGGACGATTGCTGCTTGAGTAACGATTCGATCTACTCGCAACATTTATGTGTTTCGGGCTGTTCGGGTTGCGCCGTTTCGAGCCGCCGCTCGATTGGCGGTGCGTCGCGCGACTGTTTCGCTTGTTTGACTTTGGGTTTTTCGGCATCAGAACTTAAATTTATTTTTCTTGGGTTACTAGCGCGACGGCCCAACATGCAATGCCCTCGGCACGACCAATCGCCCCGAGACCTTCGGCGCGCCGACCTTTGACCGAAACCGGTGCGCCGACTGCGAGCGAAAGGTTTGTTTGCATCTGATCTCGATACGGGGCGATCTTTGGCTGTTCACAAACAATGCTGCAGTCGACGTTGCCAATATCAAAATTGTTTTCGTGCGCCATTTTGACAACGAGTTCAAGCAACTTGATTGAGTCGACATTTTTGTATCTTGCGTCAGTATCGGGAAAGTGTTCGCCGATATTGCCGAGACCACACGCGCCAAGAATCGCCTCGGCAACTGCATGTGCCACAACATCAGCGTCACTGTGGCCGATCAGTCCACGTTCGCCTTTGAAGTGGACACCGCCCAAAATAAGTTTTCGGTCGGTGCCGGCTGATTCGACAAAACGATGAATGTCGAAGCCTTGGCCAACTCGCACTCGCATTGTCATTGTCAAATTCTTACACTTCGCCACGCGAGATGGCGCGAGCCCAATTTAGGTCTTCAGGTGTCGTGATCTTGCGGTTCAAAGGGTCTCCGATAACGACGACGATTTTTCCGCCTTGAGATTCGACCAAAGTCGAGTCGTCCGTGCTCTCGGGATTATTTTCGTGAGCCTTGCGAAGCGCTTTTGCCCTGAAGGCTTGTGGTGTTTGCACGGCAACCAACTGACTTCGATCAGGGGTCGATGTGACTATGTTCGACGAGTCGACGAACTTGATCGTGTCGACAACCGCCAAGCCAGGAACGGCACCATCGGCACCACCGCAAACCGCATCGATCACTTCATCGAATAGAAATTCGGACGCAAAAGGTCGTGCCGCGTCGTGGACGCAAATAATCGTCGCGTCAGCTGGTACGGCCGCGAGACCACATCTCACCGATGCGCTGCGCGTCGTGCCACCCGCGACACCGCCTTCGCGTTGCGCCTGCTCGGCTGGCAAGACGACGACGACTCCGTCACTAGAAATGCGCGCAGTTTCAACCGCCCAGTCGACAACTCGGCGCTCGTTAATTAGTGCAAACTGTTTTGGACTGCCGAATCTTGAGCCCGAGCCCGCAGCGACGACGATGGTCCATATTTTTTCACCAACTCGTTGTTTTGAGACGGTGTTCACGCCTATTTAGGGTAGTACCGTCAATACCTTATGGGACACGATGAGCTACTAAAAGGCAGTGAGTTTTTCGCCGAGACATCAAACGAGGTTTTGGCGCACATAGTTTCGACCGCTCAGACAAAAAATCTTCAGCGCGGAGACGTTCTCTTTAACGAGGGTGACAATCCAGAGTCGATGTACATCGTTTTGTCGGGACGCATCGCAATCGCAATCGGCAATCGACCACTTGACAGCCGAGAGAGCATGCTCGCATTAATGGAGCGTGGCGATTTGTTCGGTGAACTTGGTTTGCTCGATGGTGGTGCGCGAAGTGCGATGGCGCGGGCAATTGAGCCATCTTCGGTATTGCAAATTTCTTATAAGACTGTTCGCGAGCAACTCGAGTCGAACCCGTCGATGCTGTGGGGTGTCACCAAACTTCTCGCAAACCGTTTGCGCACGATGGACGAAGTGCTCTCGGACAGCGTTTTTCTTGATGTCACGGGCAGAACCGCCAAGCGATTGCTTGAACTTTCGAACGGCAAAGACGAGTTTGTTTTGCCGATAACTCAAGAAGAACTTGCGGGCATGGTTGGTGCATCGCGCGAGAGGGTCAACAAAGCAATTGCCAGTTTCATCCGCCTCGGTTGGATTGAACAGCACGATCGCCGCTATCGAATTCTGTTGAGAGCAAAACTCGAATTTCGCGCCAGTTAAAAAATCAGTCGGTTAGCCAAGCCTCGGCGCGACCAAATGCATCGGCTGCATCTTGTGCACGATGTGCTGGTCGTGAAGCGTCGTGTGCGAATGCGTGCTCTGCATCACGATAAATCTGGGCGCGCACGTTTAATTTCACCAACTCGGCAACGTCACTGGGTGGGGTGTAGTGATCTTTGCCGCCGATGATCGCCAAAACGCGATCAGCGTTACCGTTTTTCAGAAACTCGAGTGGTTCGCCTTGTGTTGCACTCTTCCAACCATCGGGAATCTTGATCATTCCGTAGAACGAGACGATTTTTTTGAATCGATTCGATCGTGCTGATTTGAAGCAATACATTCCGCCCATGCAAAAGCCGATCAATCCGACTTCGGCAGTGCCGAGCGCGTCGGCTGCTTCATGCAGATCGCGCAGATGATTTGCGTCATCTAGCGATGAAACCGCCGCAAATCGCGGTTCGATCTCTGGTCCAAGGTTTAAACCCGGAAACGGCTCGACAGCGCACACGGCCATTTGCCATTCGGTTGCGAGGCGCTTGACAAGATCGTCGTAAAGAGGTCGCAAACTAAAAATATCCGGGGCGATTACTAATCCCATCCGCGGATCTTTGACGTTCGTGTCGATCTCGCATGCTGTGCCCGATGGCAAAGTTATTCGCACCCAACAAGTATGCCTAAAAATTTCGACTTGCTCGGCTCGGTGAGAGTTTCGGTGAGAAGCGGGGTCAGGTTCGCGGTGAAGCCACTTTTCAACGATTTGAGGCATGACCGAAAACCAAAATTCGTCCCGGCTCGAGTGGAGCCCCGGGCTGACACATCGAACCAACAGTCCCGTTTCAAAACTGGTTAAAGAATGGCAACTAATCAGTTCGCGTCGCAAAGAAGTCGACGTGGTCAATTCGTGGCGTCTGCCCGGCGGTGAGGTCGAAAATCTCGATCAAGTTTTGGTTCGTGCGGGCTTTAATACGGCTCGCGACGACTCTCAGGGTGACGGATATTTGTGGTTGCTAGTCAAACACGCCAGCCAAGACGAACTAGCGGCGCGCATCGTGTTGCAGAGAATTCTTCCTCCTCTCGTCGCGATTGCTCGCCGTCGTGGACAAATTCTCGACGGTGGTATTGATGCGGCGATAGCCGAGGTTTTGCCGACTGCGTGGACGGTGATTCGTCAATATCCATGGCATCGTCGACCAAATAAAGTTGCGTCGAATCTCGTGCTCGACAGCGAATACTTCGCATTCGTGCAGGCCAATCGAACAAAAAAAGTCAAGGTGTTCTCGGTTGAGCCAAAATTATTGAGTGAAATCGTTGCCGAACCAGAGAACGACGAAGTCATTCAAGAAATTAGTTTAGAAAGTTTGATAAGCGTGGCGATAAGTCAGGGTATTCAATCGCGACATGTCGATGTATTGCGCGCCGTGGCGAGCGGCAAAACCGCGGCGGCAATCGCCAAACAATACGGCATCGCCGAGCGCACCGCTCGGGCGTGGCGTGCGACGGCGATCAGCGAGTTGCGTGAACGAACGCGGTGTGTGGCGTGAGTTTTGTTTTTCGCAAACGCAAACTGTTTGTAACCACAAAAATGCTCGATAATGCCATCGCCAAACCAGCCCACATCGGGTTCAAGTATCCGAGTGCCGCAAGCGGTATCGCCGCCGTGTTGTAGGCAAAAGCCCAGAAAACATTGGCTGTGATCGTTCTCAGCGTCGCACGCGAAAGCAAAATTGCGTCTGCTACCAGTCGCAAGTCGCCGCTAATAATTGTCAGGTCGCTGGCGTGCATCGCGACATCGGTGCCCGTACCCATGGCGACGCCAACATCGGCCTGTGCGAGCGCTGCGGCATCGTTAACCCCGTCGCCGACCATGGCAACTGCGTAACCGCGTTGTTGAAGATCTGCAACGACCCGCACTTTTTCATCGGGCAGAACACCGGCGATCACATGCTGTTCGTCGTTCTCGATGCCAACCTGAACCGCAATTGCGGCCGCCGTTGCGGGATTGTCTCCCGTCAACAAAACAGATCGAAGACCGAGTTTTTTTAATTCGGTTATTGCTTGCGCACTCGTTGACTTTGGTTGATCGGCAACTACGCACACACCTTTGACCAGTCCGTCGATGACCACGAGCACCGCGGTGTTTCCGGCTTGACGGGCGTGCGTGAGTGCCTCGCGTAGATCGCCCGGAACAATAATTTGTGATTCGCTGAACAACGACTCACGACCGACCATCACTTTTTGTGACTCGACGATGCCAGAAGTTCCTTTGCCTGGTGACGAAACAAAATCACTGCAACTAGGCAAGACGCCAAGTTCGTTTCGTGCAGCAGTTGCAATCGCGCGTGCGACAGGGTGTTCGCTGGCATGTTCGAGTGCACCCGCGAATTTGAGAATTTCATTGCGACCCGTGCCTCGGGCCGTGACGACTTCGATCAGTTGCATTACCCCGGTTGTAAGGGTGCCGGTCTTGTCGAATACGACGGTATCAATTCGTCGTGTGCTCTGCAATACATCGACACCTTTGATGACGATGCCCATTTGTGCGGCACGTCCACTGCCGACCATCAAAGCGGTTGGTGTCGCAAGACCAAGTGCGCACGGACACGCAATGATTAGAACCGCCACCGCCGCGGTGAACGCATTGGTCGTCGAATCACCCAAGAAAAACCAAGCAAGAAATGTGGCGAATGAAAGACCAATAACTGCCGGCACAAAGATGCCACTCACACGGTCGGCAAGTCTTTGCACCGGCGCTTTTGTTGATTGGGCGTCACGCACGAGACGAGTAATTTGGGCAAAAGTCGTCGCAGCGCCGACGTGTGTCGCACGCACGATCAAACGACCGGTGAGGTTGACCGTTGTGCCAACAATTTCGCTGTCTGGGGCGACATCTCGTGGCACGCTTTCACCAGTCAACATCGACACATCCAAAGATGAGGCACCTTCGACGACCACACCGTCCGCCGGAATAATTTCGCCTGGTCGCACGATCAGCAGGTCACCGACCCGAACTTTTGATGCGTCAATTATTTTTTCTTCAGAGTCGCGCAACACCGTCGCAGTTCTCGCATTGAGCGCAAGCAACGAACGCAAAGCATCGCCAGCGCGATTTTTTGCGCGGGCCTCAAAATATCGGCCGGCGAGCAAGAACACCGTCACGGCAACTGCAACTTCTAGATAGATATGACTGCTATCACCTGACTTCAACACCATGCTCGTCATGTTCGTTGCATTCATTGCATGAGATGAACCGCGATAAACATGTTCGACGGCGTCACCCCAAATAATCGCCCAAAGCGACCACGCGGTGGCCGCCGATACGCCAATAGAAATGAGTGTGTCCATCGTGGTCGAACGATGACGGGCGTTCATCAGGGCGGCCCGATGAAACGGCCAAGCACCCCAAGACACAACGGGAGCGCTCAACGCGAGTGCAAACCATTGCCAATTCTTGAATTGCAGCGCTGCAATCATTGAAATTAATAGAACCGGTAGACCCAGAATTATCGAAGCGACCAGCCGCGTCAACAGCATTGACACGTGCTCGCTAACTTCGGCCTCGAGCATTTCGGTGGTTGTTTGCTCGAGTAGGCGAGCGTTGTAACCGAGTGATTTGACGGTCGCGATTATTTCGCTTGTGCTCGTCTGTTGATCTACAAAACTTACACGGGCAGATTCGGTGGCGAAATTTACCGTCGCACGCACACCCGGAAGTTTGTTGAGGCCTTTTTCGATTGACAACGCACATGCGTTGCAAGTCATGCCGGTCAGGCTCAGATCAAGTTGCGCTTCAACCGATTGCGTGTCCATTTATATTTCAATTCTCGCAGGCAAAGACGAGAAATACTCGTCGCAGATCATCGCTCGATATGTGCATAAGATTGTGAGCCGTGCCGTCGTTGTTGAGCAATGCTTTGGTGGTTTTTCTGGCGATATTTCTCGCAGAATTGCCAGACAAGACGATGTTTGCGACTCTCATGCTTGCAACTCGCATGCGTCGACCATTTGCTGTTTGGGTTGGTGTAAGCATCGCGTATTGCACGCATGTTGTAATTGCCGTTCTCTTTGGGTCGGCGTTGTCAAAGTTGCCAGAGCGACCGATTCATCTCTTGGTTGGCCTCGTATTTTTGGTTGCAGGTGTTGTGATGTTTCGCTCATCAAACCTAGAGCGTCAAGAAACCCAGGAGATTCATCAAACTAGAAATTTTTTTAAGGTCGTCTATCTGTCAATGAGCGCTATTTTGGTGGCCGAGTTCGCTGATCTGACCCAATTGGCGACGGTCGGTTTTACGGTTCGGATGAACGATTCAGTCGGCGTCGCAATTG
>Ga0214923_10004497_pt1 | contig 16790 bp, 16 predicted proteins | sample LL1510_MetaG_FD_177993 | JGI IMG/M metagenome (GOLD analysis project Ga0214923, IMG submission 177993) | Freshwater microbial communities from Lake Lanier, Atlanta, Georgia, United States - LL-1510 | ecosystem: Environmental > Aquatic > Freshwater > Lake | place: USA: Georgia | collected...
CTGCGGGAGGATGGCCCGTGGAAATGGGGGCATCCGATCTTCACCTTTCCACGGGCCATCCTCCCGCAGTCCGTTTACAGGGAGTGTTAACTCCCATGAACCTACCCCCGCTGACCCCGGACATCACCCGTGAACTATCCCTCAGCATGCTCACCGAGACTCAACGGGCCAAACTCGAATCAGATCTGGACCTGGATTTCGCCGTGGAGATCGAATCGTCTGGTCGGCTTCGTGGAAACATCCATTTCAATCGCGGAGTGGTGGAGGCCGCGTTCCGATTTATCGAGCCCATGGTACCCTCGCTGGAGAAATTGGGTCATCACCCCACCGTGGCCCAACTTTGTGATGCCGAAGAAGGATTGATTCTGATTACCGGCGCCACCGGTTCCGGAAAATCCACGACGCTGGGCTCGATGCTCGAGCATATCAATCAGCACCGCACCGGCGTGATTGTTCTTTTGGAGGATCCGATGGAGTTCGTCTTCCCCCCGGGATTGGGACTGATCAAACAACGGGAGGTGGGTAGTGACACCAAATCCTTCGCCTCCGGTCTGCGTCATGCCCTGCGACAGGATCCCGACGTCATCGCCGTGACCGAATTGCGCGATCATGAATCGATCGAGATTGCCCTTCAGGCAGCGGAAACAGGCCACCTCGTGATTGCCACGTTTCATGCCTCCGACCCCCCCAAGGCCATCGACCGGATCCTCGAAATGTTTGGGGCAGAGATGCTTCCCCAAATCCGGGCTCAATTGGCCAACTCTCTTAAGGCCATTATCTCCCAGAGGCTTTTACCCACCCCGGATGGAAAGTCCCGTGCCTTGGCCTCCGAAATCCTGGTTAACAATCCGGCGGTCAGCTCTTGTATCCGGGGAGGGCGCATGGAGCACCTCGTGGGCATGATGGAAATCGGCGGGCGGGACGGTATGGTGACGCTCGATTCCAGCTTATCGGATTTGGTGGAGCAGAGTAAGATCACTTCCGAGGAAGCACTCGGTCATGCCCGCGACCCCGAACGCGTGCGTCTGGCGCGACCCAAGAAAAAGGGGTTTTTTAGTTAGCTCCGCCTAGCCCTCGAGGCTGGCCCAAAACACACCGCACGGACCCGTGCAAAGCATGGGAACGCCTCCCTCTTTCTCCTCCGGCTTCTCCCCACCCCAAATCACAGTCTTCAAACATCGTTGTTTGCAATTGGACCGGATGGCACTTTTAGGCAGGTCGGCGGCAAGGCCTGTTTTTTTTTGCACTCTCTCGGTTTGTTGGGCCAGTGCCGTCTCCCATGGATCCACCTTCAATTTTCCTTTTCGCCAAGCCTCCGCGTTTCCCCATAATCCCGGATAAATAACCTCGATCGCCTCGCGAAACTTACTTTCCCCCCGGGCCCAAAAAACCCATCCCGAAACCAGGTTTCCCCCGCTGCGCAGGGGCCGATATCTTCCCTGACTGTCCCAGCGCACCACCTCCTCCAGCTCTTCAAGTTTTTCCAGTTTCCTAAGCTGGAGGGGGGGGATTCCTGTGTCCTGGATGTGTCGGATATTCCAAATCTCATCCCGTTCCTCCCAAACAATCTCCCCCATGGTGCTCCACTCCGGTTTCATTTGGATAGCCCCGCTACATCCCACGCACGGAGAGCCAAATCGATGATCAACTCCTCCATTTCATCGGGACTACCCAACGTCTGCCCATATCCAATCTCGGTATCCTCGAATTTGTACCAACCCTCCTCCGACCCGCCAATCCCCAGAAGGCCGGGGACATCTTCCGAGCCATGCAAACCTCCCGATAAAAAATGGGGTAAAACGACCACCGGACCGGTACCCGCCACTTTTCTCCAATCGGAGATTCTTGGCTCCTCCTCGAGAAAAACCGCCCGGGCCGTCTGATACCCGTCATGGGCCAACTTTTCCGCCAACTCCGAGGCCGCCGCCCGGGAACCCCGATGAAGCGGCGTTCCATGACTGGCCACCAGAAGACTTACCTCCGATGGGGACCATTTTTTTTCTTCCAGCAATCGCGCCGCCCTTATTTTCAAATGACCAAGAATCTCCGGACTCATTCCAATCGGGTCCGTCACCCGGCACGAAATCCCCGGAGTCTTCGCAAACTCCCTGGTCAATACCTGCCTCGTGAAATAACCGTTCGCCAGAAACCACGGCACCACCACAGCCTTTTCCGATTTCAGACCCCGCAGGGCATCCGTATAGGAGGGTTGCTCCTTCCAAAAAGCTGCCCGCACTTCTCCAAAGATTCCCCTTTCCCGGATCCGGTGGGCTGTGATCCGCGTGGATCGGCTGGATTCCGCGTTCTTGGTGGAACCGTGGCCCGCCAAAATTAGTGCTGTATCCTTGAACTGCACCTCAAGGAACTTGCTTCAAAACAGCCTGGGCCAAGTTTTGAATCTTAGCCGAACCGCCGGTGGTTCCACTCAACGGTTGGCTTTGACTGGCACCCCTTGATTCGCAGACCCACCATTCGGGTTGGGGAAAAGAGGTGCAGGTTCCACCATCCTGGAACTGTCCGGTCGCGCCGAAACGATGATCGTGAAAACCTCCTCCTTGCCATCCCGGCGAACCTTGACCGGAACCTTCTCTCCCACAACGGAGAAGAACGCGGCATCCAAAACGTCCGAAGGCTCCCGAACGGACTTTCCCCCGATGGAAATCACCTCGTCCCCGGCTTTGAGCCCGCTTTTTTCGGCCGGAGTCCCCTTGTAGAGACGATCCACAAAAACCGGAGCTCCTCGATCTGGCCGACTTCGATCGGGCATCACCCCCACGCCCATCCAACCGTGTCTTGGCTCACCGTATTTGACGATATCTGCCGCCACTTTCCCGGCGGCCTCAATCGGCAGGGCGTAGCAGGCCTTGCCTTCGTCGATCTCCAGCATCAACACCCCAACCACTTTTCCATGACTGTCCAGTAACGGCCCACCGATTTGCCCCGGCTTGATGGGTAGGTTGGCCCGCAAATGCGTCGTGGCAAAAAAACGGGTGAGGTATTTGACGTCAAAGCCGGCCACCAAACCCAAGGTGGGTTCCGCCTTGAGATCGTAGGGAAATGCCACACTGACCACGGCGGAAGCCGGTCGGAGGCGCAACCCCTCCCCTAACTCCAGAAACGGGGTTTTCCCTGCGTCAATTTTAAGGACTGCCACCCCGCTACGCGGATCTCTGCCCAGAATCTTTGCCGGAAAAGTACGGCCATTCACGTCAACGGATGCTCCCGTGGCCTGTCCGATCACCGCATAAGCCGTCAAGATGGTTCCTTGCCCATCGATAAAAAATCCGCTCCCGGTTAGCTGCTCGGGTCCATCGGAAGCGTGCACGCGAACCACCGAAGGCGCCGCTTGCTCGAAAACCCCGCTGACCTCCGCCGCGATGCGATCAAAGACCCCGGTTCCCGCGGTCGCCGGCTGCGCAGATGCCGCGGGCGCGGTGGGAAAGGCATGAGGGAGTCCAACCTTGGTATCTCCCTGGTTCGTCACACTCCAGGCCGCACCATGCTGTTTGTTAAGATAGAAATATCTCCCGACAATCAACCCGAGGAAACCAACCCCAAGTAGACTGAAAACGAGGAGAAGAGGCTTAAAACGCAAGCTGGGAATCATAGGCTACCGCACCGTGCCCGTTCACATAGAGGGGTCGGATTTCGGTCACCTCGCCCCCAGCGGCCGTGTCAATGAGTTCCGGCTGAATCTGCGTTGAGTCATCCTTCTGATTCGAAGCCACCAGCACCCCACGGGCATGCGCCACTTTGCCATCCGCCAATTGGATGGATCCCGCTCCCACCGGACCAAATACCATTGCGAAACCTGCCATCAGGCAGGCTGCCGCCGCCCCTACGGTCGCCAACCGGGGTACTCCGGCCACCCAAGGCTCAAAAAGGACCTCCAGCACCTTCGAATACCATGGCTCTTCACGCAGAATTTCCTGCCTCTGGTATTGATGAAAAGCGTCTAGAAACCGGTCAAAATAGTCTTGGCCGGGTGTCTCCAGCCTTTTCAGCTGAATCAACTTTTGGAGGGATGTAAAATCTTCGGGTTGGCTCATCAATGTACTCCTCTATCCTTTTACCTTCTTAGATAAATGCCAAGCGATTTTTGCAACTGCTTGTGAGCATAATGCAACCGGGAACGGACAGTCCCCTCCGTACAGCCCATGATCTTGGCGATCTCAGCATGTGCAAGTCCTTGAATATCAAATAAGGTAACCACGGTTCTATGCTCCTTCGACAGCTGAAGCATCGATTCGTTCAATTTATTTTGCAACTCATTGAGCATAGAGGATTTGGAAGGGTTATTTCTCTGGATCGGATCGGGAAAGTCAAACTTCGGCATGCCCTCCTCGTTGATTTCATTCAAGCTCATCGCCCCTTGGCGCCTTTTTCTCTTATCCAGAAAGTTAAAAGTCCGGTTGATCGCGATCCGATAGATCCAGGTATAAAAGGAAGACTGGCCACGAAAGGTTGGAAGACTCCGGTAAGCCTTGTCAAAAACCTCCATCAACATGTCGTTGGTGTCATCATGGTTGGAGGTCAGGTGATAGATCACCCCATAAAGTCTGGCTTGAAATCTGCGGATCAGCTCGTCGTAAGAGCTCAGGTTCCCCTTTAAAGTTTGCGCCACCAACTCCTCGTCCGTCGGTCCGTTTTCCAAATCCAGTTCTTTGGTGGCATCCGCCGACATCGGGTAAACCCTACTCCGCCACCCCCTTTCCGAAAAGTGGAATCAGCCCTGACCCCCTTCAGGCCTCGCAATCTTGGTTGAACGAAAAACGCCTAATCTTGATCCGCGGTTTTAAGATAATCCGTCAATCTCTCCGTCATGCCCATCAATTCACTGATCCTTTCGCCTTCCCCCAAAACCCTGAGATCACCCTTGGCCCTCTCCAGCAAATCCACCGCCTTGCGCAAAGAAAATCGCAAGCCACCCGCCTCCCTGACCTTTTCCGCTACCCCCCCGATGCCCGCGTTCTCCTGAACCAACCGGGCCCGCAACGCCTCCGACTCCTCTCGCGGCAGGGTCTGTAAGGCATGCAGCACCGGCAAAGTCCATTTCCCCTTGCGCAAATCCGTTCCGAGAGTTTTTCCACTTTCCTCATCCGTGCCGAACAGGTCCAGGCAGTCGTCGTAAATCTGATACGCAATCCCCAGCTGATGACCAAAAGATCGGGCCGCTTCCCGCTTCACCTCGGCAGCCTGGAAAATCAGGAAGGGAACTTCGGCCGCCGCACGGAAAAGGGCGCCGGTTTTCAACCCCACCACATGGAGATAATCAGCCGTGGTCATCTTGAGGTCGAACCGCCGCTGGGTTTGCAATATTTCCCCCTCGCAAAGATTTCGGGATGCTTCCGCAATTCTTCGCGCCACCTCCGCATCCTCCAACCGCGTGGCCAATTGCAAACCATGGGCAAAAAGGGCGTCCCCCAGCAGGACCGAGAGTTCCGTTCCCCACTTTGCGTTACAGGTGGCCCGGGCACGCCGCATTTCCGCCCGGTCCAAAACATCGTCGTGGATCAGTGAGGCAACATGCACGAGCTCCACGATCACTGCCAAATCACGGATCGCGTCGTTTCTCTCTCCGGCCAACTGTCCGGCCAGAAGAACCAAGGCCGGCCGCAGCCTTTTTCCCCCTCCCTCCAGGGCATACCGGACATACGTCTCCGCCCCGGGATCAAACAAGGTGGCTTGATGCAAAATCCTGCGCTCCACCTCCCTCAATTCCCCTTCCAAACGCCGGTCGGGCCGGATCCAGTCCGGTCTTGGCTTGAGGCCGGGTGATTTCCCCAAACTTCTCATGGCTCAAAAGGTAGGAAAGGAGAGATTGAAGTCAAATAGGAGGGAAATCTGCCGAACGCACCGCTCCAGTCTTCCTTAATTCTCTTCTTCGTCTTAAACTGCGTTCCATGCCTGGGATTGCCGTCTTTTTGTTCCTTATCCTTCTCCTCTCCGCCTGTTCCCGTCCCGACCAACGCTTGGCCCGGGAAGCGCACCGATTCATCGGGCAGGGAAAAATTCAGCAGGCCCAGGAAAAAATCGAAATGGGTCTCCTGCAGTTTCCGGAAAGCCCGGCTCTCCGGCAAGAGCGCATGGTTCTCTATCTTTTGGCCGGTCAGGCCGAACTTGCCGCGGCCGAAGCACGCCAGATACTTCAGGCCGATCCCTCGTTCCAACCCTATCGAAACCCCCTGCGAAATCCCTCCGCCGCGGTTCGTTGCACGGCTTTGCGGGCCATCGCCCTGGATCCTCCGCATGGAACGATCCCCACGGGAGCTCTTCAGGTTGCCTTGCACGATTCCGACCCGGTCGTTCGCCGCGAAGCCGTCGAAGCCACCCGCCTGCTTCAAAACTCCGAAGCCCTCCCCCTCTTGCGTCAGGCGGCGCAGGACTCCGACTGGCTGACCCGCGCCGCCGCTGCCCGCCTTCTGGGGACTCGTGCCGACCCGCAAGCTCTGCCCGATCTCTTCTCCCTTCTGTCGGATCGGGACTCCTATGTCCGCCGCTTTGCCCGCCGTTCACTTTTGGAGTTGGCCGGCCAAGCCCAGCCCCAAGGCTACGTGCCCGCACTCTCCTCTCCGGATCGCACGACTCAGGTCGTGGCTGCCTTGGCCCTCGCCCGCATCAACGATGCCCGCGGACTGGAGATCCTGCTGGCGGAAATGGCCAACCCCATGGGCATCGAACGCGTGGAAGTGGTGAAATCAGCCGCCCGCATCCGGGATCCCCGGGTCCTCCCCGCCATTCGGACTGCCACCGGCGATGCGGACCCTGAGGTTCGCGTCGTGGCGCTCATTGCCCTGGGTCTTCTGCAGGACAAGGAATCATTCCCTCTTCTTAAAAAAATCCAAACCGACCCGACTTCACCCAGACAGGTGCAACTGGCCGCCGGAAAAGCCGTCGAGCTTCTCTCCCAAACCCCTCCCAAGCCCGAGAAAAAATAAGCCGACCGTGAAAGCGGCCTCCTTTGCCGGAGGCCTCGCCTTCAACCACCCAACTCTTCTTGCTCAAAGATAATCAGATCGTCCAAGGCCCGGGCAAAATCCTCCATTCCGCTGGCAGGCATGATGATCCGGTCTCTTCGTCCTCCCACATCCTCCGTAATGCGCAGAAAACGCCCACGGTCATTCTCCTTCAAATCCAGAAAGAACGTTTTTCGCTCAATTTGCACCTTTTCCGATTTTAGTGTCCGCTCCCCGTCTCGATGTTCCATATTTTCTTGTATCCCCCTTTTGGAAAATCCTACTTCCCGCCCCCCGGCATCGTCAACCGATCCAACCCACCCTTTTGCCGGAACTAGATTTTCAGGAAATTCGCCAAAAGATCCTTGCCCTCTTTGCTTAAAATCGATTCCGGGTGGAACTGCACGCCATGAATCGGATAATCCCGGTGTCGCAATCCCATGACCTCCCCCTCCGCCGTCTCGGCGGATATTTCCAGAACACCCGGCACCGAACTTTTTTCCACAATCAGGGAATGATACCGGGTGGCCTCAAAGGGATTGGGTAAGCCGAGAAAAACCCCACGGGCATCATGCCGGATGGGGGAAGTCTTCCCATGCATCAGTCGTCCCGCCCGCACCACCTTCCCCCCATACACCTCGCCGATGCACTGATGTCCCAGGCAAACCCCCAGCAAAGGAATGCGGGGCCCCAATCGCCGGATGAGTTCCATGGAAATTCCGGCGTCTTTCGGGGATCCGGGACCGGGGGAAATGACGATCCTTTCGGGCTTCATCCGGATCACCTCCTCCACGGAAACCGCATCGTTGCGCTTCACCACGGGATCCGCGCCCAACTCGCCGAAATACTGGACGAGGTTGTAGGTGAACGAATCGTAATTATCGATGACGAGGAACATAGGTGGAGGTTATGCCAACGTTCTCGCCGCCGCCACTGCCGCCAGTCCGGCCTTCGCCTTGTTCACACTCTCCTGATACTCCCCCTCCGGGGTGGAGTCGGCCACCAACCCCCCTCCTGCCTGGACATGCGCCTTCCCGCTTTTCAATAAAATCGTCCGGATGGAGATGCAGGAGTCCAGATTGCCATCGAAGGAAAAATATCCTGCCGCCCCGGCATATGCCCCCCGCCGCGTCGGCTCCGCCTCGGCCAGGATTTGCAACGCCCGCACTTTGGGTGATCCGCTGACCGTTCCGGCGGGAAAAGTCGCCCGCATGACCTGATAGGCATCTTGCCCCGGCCTGAGCTTTCCCGTCACCCGGGAAACCAGATGCATCACGTGCGAAAACCTCTCCACCTCCATCAATTCCACCACTTGGACACTCTGGTACTCGCAAACCCGGCCCAAATCGTTCCTCGCCAAATCCACCAGCATGATGTGCTCGGCCCGCTCTTTCGGGTCCGCCTTCATCTCTTTCTCATACGCCAGATCCTCCTCCGGCGTCTTGCCTCGGGGACGGGTGCCCGCGATCGGACGGATCTCAACCTTGCCATTTTCGCAGCGGACATGGGTCTCGGGGGAGGATCCCACCAAGGCGAGTCCCGCCATCTCCAGACAAAACATATACGGCGAAGGGTTAATGGCCCGCAGGGCCCGGTAGAGATCGATCGGACGCCCATGGAAGGGAACGGTAAACCTTTGGGAGGGGACCACCTGAAAGATGTCTCCCGCCCGGATGTGCTCCTGCATGCTCTCGGCCATCTTCACATACTCCGCTTTGGTCATGTTGGGAATGGCCCCCAACAGGAGATCTCCCTCCGACCGGAAGGGGACTTCCGTGCCGGCTTTTCCCGCCGATTGCGCCAACCGCTTCTCCAATGCCTCCAACCTTTCCAGCCCCCGGCGATAATCCGCCGAGGCATCCGTTCCCACTTTTACCTGCACCACGGGACGCATGGTTTTTCGGGCATGATCGAAAATGACAAACTCCTCCACCAAGGCAAAACAGGCGTCTGGCACTCCCAAATCGTCTTTTTTTGCCATCCCCACGGTCGTTTCAAAAAATCGGACCGCCTCAAAGGCCAGGAAACCCACGGCACCCCCGGCAAAGGGTGGCGGATCCCCCGGCCAGGCCGACACGACCCGGATTCCCGCCAGCATCTCCTGCACTTCCAGGAGCGGATCCGGGCGTTCGGGGGCCTTTTCCGTCACCTCACCGTTCAATCGGGTCAATCGAACCCGTCCGTTCCGAAACTCCATGACCGCCGAAGGTCGGGCCCCCACAAAAGAGTATCTTCCCAATCTTCCTCCGGTCTCCGCGCTCTCCAGCAAAAAAGCCCCCCCCGCCGGCTGGCCGGAAAGTTTGATGTAGGCCGATAACGGGGTTTCCACCCCCATCGGCACTTCCCTCCCGACTGGAATCAGGTTTCCCTGCTTCGCGAGCTCCAAAAACTTTTTCTCGTCCGGATAAATCATATGGCTCGGGCCGGGCGCACCGGAATCCCCTGGGATTGCAAATGCCTTTTCACCTCCGGCACGGTCAGATCCCCGAAGTGAAAAAGGCTCGCGGCCAAGGCCGCATCCGCACCCCCCTTTTCACCCAAAACCTCCGCAAAGTGCTCTTTCCTCCCCGCCCCCCCGCTGGCGATGACCGGAATCCCCACCGCGGAGCTGACGCTTCGTGTAAGTTCCAGATCGTAACCTTTCTGGGTTCCATCGGCGTCCATGCTGGTCAACAAAATCTCCCCGGCCCCCCTCTTTTGTCCCTCTTCGATCCAGGCGATCGCGTCCATTCCCGTGGGAGTACGCCCACCATGGGTGGTCACTTCCCAACCGCCGGCCGGCCGACGTCGCACATCCACCGCCAACACCACACACTGGCAACCAAAAGCCCCGGCCACCTCGGTGATCAATTCCGGACGTGCCACTGCCGCCGTATTCAAGCTGACCTTGTCCGCCCCTGCCCGCAAAAGTTCGCGGGCATTCTCCACCGTCCGCACTCCTCCGCCCACGGTGAGGGGCAAAAAAACCTCCTCGGCGGTTTTTCTTACCACCTCCAGCAAAATCGGTCGGGCCTCCGCGGAAGCCGTGATATCCAGAAAGACCAACTCATCCGCTCCCTGCTCGTTATAGGCCCGGGCACACTCCGCCGGATCCCCCGCATCACGGATCTCCACAAATTTTACCCCTTTGACGACTCTTCCCTGATCCACATCCAAACAAGGAATAATTCGTTTATTATTCATATCTTATTGATTATCATATATTTTTGTTCGTGTGAGGATGGGGGCAATATGTGAATTGATTCAAAATTGGATTTTTGCGAGTATCCAAAGTTTGCCCCTCAACGAGAAGACAAAAATCCATGCCCAAGCCTAATTCCAAAACCGGAAAAACTGCGGGGAAAAAGAGCCCGGCACCCAAACCCATCGCAAAAAAACCCGCCGTCAAAGGCCCCGCAAAAAAAGGACCCACCCGATCCAAGACCACCTCCTCCTCTCCGCGTTTGCGGAGCGTTCCCTTGCCGGTCGACCACTCGGCCCACAAGTTCGTTCTTCAACCCTTTAACCCTGCCACCCCGGTCGACCACACTCCCGCTTTCGAATCCCTGGGGGAACTTCCCGAAAGCTACGGAACCCGCCGCCTCTTTCTCGCCGCCCGGGACCCCCGTTGGCTCTACGCCTACTGGGACTTTACCTGGCAACAACTCCGGGATGCGGAACAGGAGGCACACGATGGAAAATTATTCCTCCAGATTTTCGTCCCGGGCCAAGAAAGGGTTCACCAGATCCAAATCTTTCCCGGCTCCCGGGAGTGGTATCTTCCCGTCCACCGCCCCGCTACGATGTTTCAGGCGGAATTGGGATACTATCGCCGGGACGGCTCCTTCCAACAGCTCGCTCTCTCCGGTGAAGTGCTGACTCCCCGGGATGATCCTTCCCCCAATCAGGAGGTGGAGTTTGTCACCATCCCGTTCCACTACTCCTTCCGCCAACTCCTCGACTTGATCCAATCCCAGATGAAGCCGGGCGAATCTCTCGCCAAAGCCCTCGCCCGGTTGCAGCGCGAGGGTTACCCCCTGCCGTTCGCCTACGCCTTGCGGCGTTTTGTCCCGGCAGGAGTATCCGACCGCATTCTCGACTACCTGGGTGGGGATTTGGTTCGACGAATCCGCGTCGGATCCCTCGAGATCACGGAAACCCTTCGCCGAAGGCTTCTGGAAATGGGTTCCAGCGGAATCCCCTCCAGCCTGAGCTCAGGCCCCCGGGGCCGCGACCGCTCCTTTGCCATGCACGTGAACGCGGAACTGATCATTTACGGGGGCACCGTCCCAGGGGCAAAAGTCTCCGTCGACGGCAAAGAGATCGCCCTCCGCCCGGACGGCACCTTCTCGTACCACTTCACCTTCCCGGACGGTCGGTTTCATATCCCCATTCATGCCACGGCGCCGGATGGGGAGGAAAAACGATCCGCCTTGCTCTCTTTTCTCCGCCTGACGGACACCACCCCCGGGGTGGATCCCACCCGACAGCCACCGCTTCCGGAACCTCTCGGGCGGTCCTAAGTCCTCCGCCACCCTTATGCCCCTCGGATATGTAGCTCCGGTCCTGCACGCACACCTCCCCTTCGTGCGTCATCCGGAATATCCGGAATTCCTGGAGGAAGACTGGTTCTACGAAGCCATCACCGAAACCTACCTCCCCCTGTTGGACATGATGGAGGGACTCGTTCGCGACGCAGTTCCCTTTCGCCTGACCATGTCCCTCACCCCGCCCCTATGCGCCATGATGCGCGATCCCCTGCTGCAGGACCGCTATGTCCATGGATTGGAGAAGCTGATCGAACTGGCGGGCAAGGAACTTGATCGAACCAAGCACGACCCCGTCTTTCACGATCTGGCCCGGTTTTACCACGATCGACTGCACCACTGCCGGACGATGTTCTGTGACCGGTACCATCGCGACCTGGTGGGGGCTTTCCGGAAATTTCAGGACGCCGGCGTCCTCGAGATCATCACCTGCGGGGCCACCCACGGCTTTCTTCCCCTCATGCGCGAATTTCCCCAAGCTGTCCGGGCCCAGATTCAGGTGGCCCGCAACGACTACCGCAACTGCTTTGGACGCGATCCCCGTGGTATCTGGCTGCCGGAATGCGCCTACTACCCCGGCTTGGAAAATTACCTGCAGGAGTCGGAAATCCGGTGGTTTATCCTGGATGCCCATGGGCTTCTGTACGCCGAGCCCCGCCCTGCCTACGGGGTCTTCGCCCCGGTTTTTACCCCGGCGGGGCCGGCCGCCTTCGGTCGGGATATCGAATCCAGCAAACAGGTCTGGAGTGCCGAAGAGGGGTACCCTGGCGACGGCGACTACCGGGACTTCTACCGGGACTGCGGATTCGATCTGGAATACGACTACATTCGCCCCTACATCCAGCCCAACGGCCTGCGAAAATTCACCGGGTTGAAATATTACCGGATCACCGGCCGCACTCCGCACAAGGAACCTTATCGTCCATGGGTTGCCCGGGAGCGGGCCGCCGCCCATGCCGCCAACTTCATGTTCAACCGGGAAAAACAGATCGAACACCTCCGGGGGGTCATGGGGGTGGAACCCATTGTCCTCTGCCCCTACGACGCCGAACTCTATGGCCACTGGTGGTATGAGGGTCCGATGTTTTTGGATTTCCTGTTCCGTAAAAGCGCCTTCGACCAGAGGACCTTCGAAATGATCACTCCCTCAGAATTTCTCACCCGTCATGATACCCACCAGATCTCCCAACCCTCCGCCTCCTCATGGGGCAATGAAGGCCACTGGTCCGTCTGGCTGGAAGGCTCGAATGCCTGGATCTACCCCCACCTGCACATGGCCACCGTCCGCATGATCGAACTGGCCGGAAAATTCAAAAATGCCAACCCTCACCAACTCCGGGATCGTGCGCTACGGCAGGCCGCACGGGAACTCCTGCTCGCCCAATCCAGCGACTGGGCCTTCATCATGAAAACCGGAACCATGGTTCCTTACGCCGTCAAACGGACCAAGGATCATCTGCTCCGCTTCCACCGTCTCTACGATCAGATTTTGGCGGATCGGGTGGAGGAATCTTTTTTGGGGAACTGCGAGTGGCGAAACCCCATTTTTCTGGATTTGGACTGGCGGGTTTACGCCTAGATTGTTGTTTGCCTTAGCGACTTTTCTTCTTCTTGGCGGCCGGGGCCGTCTTCTTTTTAGCTTCCAGGGCTTTTAGCCTTTTGGCGAGCTGAGGAAGCTGCTGGATGTGGGCCTCCATCTCCATCTGATCCTTGATCGGGCGCGCCGGAGCTCCCCGCCAAGTTTGCCCCTCGGGGACATCCTTGGTGACCCCGGATTTGGCCGTGAGGATGGCCCCCGAGCCGATATGAATGTGACCGACCGTGCCCACATGCCCGGCCACCGTCACATGATGCCCCGTGGTGGTGCTGCCGGATAAACCGCTCTGCGCTACAATCACACTGTGGGGACCGACCACGCAGTTGTGGGCAATCATCACCAAATTGTCGATTTTTGCCCCCTCCCCGATGTGCGTCCTGGCGAAACGTCCCCGATCGATGGTGGTGTTGGCTCCGATTTCCGCATCGTCATCAATCTGCACGTAGCCCAACTGGGGGACCTTGATATGCCTGCCATCCTTCATTTCGTACCCGAATCCGTCTGCCCCCACGACCGCTCCCGCATGTAAAACTACCCGGTGGCCAATGACACAACGTTCTCCCACGTAAACCCGGGGATGCATCACACACCGATCCCCGATTCGCACGTTTCGCCCCACATAGCATCCGGCGCCAATCTGGGTCCCCTCCCCCACCTGCACCCCCTCCTCAAGCACCACGTGGGGACCCACCCCCACTCCGCCGGCAAGCAGGGCCCCCTTCGAAACAACGGCGGTGGGATGAATTCCCGTGATGGGCGGGGAGGCTGGAGGGGCGAACAGGGCCGCAATTTGGGTGAAAGCGGCGGAAGGTTGGGTTACCCGGATGCGGGTCTTTCCCAGATCTTTGGGAGCGGAATTTCCCACCACCAAGGCACCAGCCTTGGTTTGCCTCGCCATCGCCTCGTAACGGGGATGGACAAAAAAGGAGATTTCATGGGAACCGGCTCCCGCCAGATCCGCCACCCCATGAATCAGGTGGTTTTCGTCCCCCTCCACCACACCACCCACCAGACGGGCGAGTTCACCCACGCTTCGCGCGGAGCCCATCTTCAGCGAACCCGGTTACTTCTTCTCTTCCTTCTTGTCGTCTTTTTTCGAAGCGGGAGCATCTTTATTCAGAATTCCCAAAACTTGGGTCGTCACATCATCCATTCCTTCGGAAAAGATCAGGGCTCCGGGGGTTGGAACCTGGGGCTTCACAAACACCATGTTGTATTTGTTCTTGGCCACCTGGGCGAGCGCCTTGCCCACGTCTTCCGTTAACTCCGTGGTCAAGCGCTGACGCTTGTCCTCAAGAATTTTCGAGGCGGTCTGGGCAAAAGCCATCATCTCTCTCTGTTTGACTTGCCCCTCTTCCCCCTTTGCCTTCAGCTGGTTTTCTTTCTCCTTCTTCTTGGCGTCGGAGATGGCGGGGTCCTGCATGTCTTTCTGGAGGGCGTTGATCGAATCAACAATCGACTTCAAAGCCGCATCCCGCTCGTTGCGCTCCTTCTGGTAGTTGCCGGCCAAATCTTCCATCTGCTTTTGGGAATCCTTGGCCTTGTAGTATTCCTTGAGAATCGTGTTGTAATCGACGATGGCCATTTTGGAAAAATCCTGGCCCCTTCCTTGAGAGACCAGCAGGAACAGAGCCAGTGCCAGCGCACTATGCCGGAGAACGGAGGGGGTGGATTTCATAAAGTCAGAGGATAGTTAGAATTGGTACCCGCCGTCAAAGTACAATTTAAATGCGCCCAGACCTCCTCCGTTGTTTGGATCCCCGGTCATCACCGGAAATCCAACGTCAAACTTCATGGGTCCGATTCCGATATCCATGCGGATTCCCACTCCAACACCGATCTGGAAACCCCCGTTCACTGCTTGGTAGGGATCGCTGGGCACACCGTTGACCATCATGGTCTGGTAAGTGTTATAGGTCTTGGGAGCAAAATCGAAAACGTTCTCATTCACAAAACCGCCGTCGCAAAACACCGCCCAGCGGACGCGGTTTTCCAGGATGGGAAAAGGAGCCGTGATTTCAGCCTGATAAACTCCCTGGGTGCTGCCGCCAACCGGTTGGTTGTTTTGCTTGGGACCCACCGAACCCCCGTTGACCGTGCTGCCCAAGGAGGGATCAAATCCTCGAACGGAACCCGAACCACCGGCAAAAAGATTGTCCCAGATGGGGACATTTTGGGTGGAGCTAAAACTGTCAACCAAACCCACCAAAGCCCGCGCGGAAAAGATCCAATCCTGCTCCTTCCAAAGAGGGAAATAGAAACGGTACTCCGCTTTGATTTTCCAGATATTTTCACTGCCCAACAAGGGGCCGCCCGCTCCCTCCGCGCCAAACTCAAAATACTGTCCGTTTCTCGCCAACGCGTAGCTGTCCCGACCATCATAAATGATGGATCCCCGCAGGCTGGATTTGAACGTTTCACCGGCCGACGCCTGCATGTAAGGAGGGGCATCGCTTTGAACGTCATAAATGTTGTAGTATTCCGGTCGGTAAGTGATTCCCGCCGACCAGCGGTTCAGCGGATAGTCATCCCCCAAACGTCGGCTCAATCCGACTGAAGCTCCATAGTTCTTCTGGTTGTAAAACTCGCTCAAATAGGATGCCCCGTTGTAATAGCCGGAAGCATCCAGCCGGATGGGTTTGTCCAAGAACCAAGGTTCGGTGAACGCCAGATTGAGATTTTGGGACCGGAATCCGATCGAAGCTTGCATCCTCGCTTTTTGCCCCCCGCCCTTGGGCGGGAAGGTTTCGAAGATTTTTCCCAGGTCGAAGTTTTTCTCGGCTAAGGTGATGTTGCCGGTCAGCAGTTCCACCGAACTGAATCCGGCCCCAAAACTAACCTCACCGGTGGGCTTCTCCTCCACTTTGACAATGAGTTTCTGGCGGTTAGGCACATCCGTCTCCTCGCCATAAGTTTCAACCTTGGAAAAGTAGTTCAGACCCTCGATTTTCTTTTTACTGGACCTCTCCCGGACAGTGTCAAACACCTCTCCCGGGGCGAGATCGATTTCCCGCCGGATCACCTTGTCCTTGGTGACCGTATTTCCCTGAATTTCGATTTTATCCACATAATATTTTTCTCCTTCCACGATCGAAAACTCGATATCAATCAGCCCGGTCTCGACATTCGGGGTGATCCGATTTTGTACGCGGACTTCACGGAATCCGCGCCGGCCGTATTTGTCCTGCAGGGTGTCGATGGATGCTTGCAGCGAGTTGAGGGCGTAAATTTCCCCCTCCTGCAACCCATCCGCCTTGATCATCTTCAATTCGGTCTGGTCAAAGATTTCCACCATCTTGGCCTTGGTGTTTAGTTCGTTGAGAATGTCATCCGACGAGAAAAAGGTGTTTCCCTCCACGGAAATATGACCCACCCGGTACTGTCGACCTTCCTCGATCCGGTAGGTCAAAACGAGATCTTCCGCGGGAACGTCGTCCGGATCGGGATGATTCTCCCCTTTGGAATCGTCTATTTTCTTTGCGGATTCTTGAGCCTGCTTGTTTTTCTCGGTTCGCGGTTGGTCAACGGAGGCCTGAAGATCAATGTCAATATAACCATGGTTCAAATAGTAGTTTTTGATGCGCGAGATGTCTTCTTTCAGTTGAAAGTCTTCGAACCGGTCTGACTTGCTGAAGATTTGCCACCACTCCCGGGGTTTGAGTTTGACCACCTTTTCCAGTTCCTTGGAGGTGGCCGCCTCATTGCCAATAA
>Ga0214923_10004498_pt1 | contig 16790 bp, 17 predicted proteins | sample LL1510_MetaG_FD_177993 | JGI IMG/M metagenome (GOLD analysis project Ga0214923, IMG submission 177993) | Freshwater microbial communities from Lake Lanier, Atlanta, Georgia, United States - LL-1510 | ecosystem: Environmental > Aquatic > Freshwater > Lake | place: USA: Georgia | collected...
ACAAACGATAAGTTCAATACCGGCATCCGCAGCTTCGATAATGGCATCGGCCGCATAAGGGGCTGGGACGTAGATCATCGTCGCATTGGCTTTTGTTTTGTCTACAGCATCTCTCACGCTGTTAAAAATGGGTGTTCCCTCGAGAACCTCTCCTCCTTTACCAGGAGTAACTCCACCCACGACATTAGTTCCGTATTCCTTACACTGTTTGGTGTGAAAGGCCCCAGCTTGACCTGTAATACCTTGGACTATCAATCTAGTATTTTTACCAACGAGAATACTCATTTTCTTCCCCCTGCAGCTGCAACCACTTTTTGTGCTGCTTCTTTCATGCCGGTCGCGGTTTCAAGTTTAAGACCTGATTCGTTCAGCAGCTTTTTACCTAAATCTACGTTGGTTCCCTCTAATCTTACGACCAGAGGAACTGTGAGATTAAGTTGTTTAGCAGCTGCGATGATCCCGTTAGCGATCACATCACATTTCATGATGCCGCCAAAAATGTTCACGAGCACAGCTTTTACTTTCTTGTCTGAAAGAATTATCTTGAAAGCTTCGGTTACTTTTTCTTGGGTGGCTCCACCGCCGACATCTAAGAAGTTGGCAGGACTGCCGCCTTCATACTTGATGATGTCCATAGTGGCCATCGCCAGACCGGCTCCATTCACCATACAGCCGATGTTTCCATCTAAGCTGATATAGCTGAGGTCGAATTTTTTTGCGGCTGTCTCGCTGGGATCCTCTTCATTTTGATCTCTAAGCTCTGCAAAGCTTGGGTGTCGGAAGAGGGCATTTTCATCAAAGTCGACTTTAGCATCGAGAGCTAAAACATTACCCTCTTTGGTGACAGTGAGAGGGTTGATTTCAGCTAAGCTACAGTCCGACTCAGTGAAAAGCCGAATCAGCTTTTTCAAAATATCGGTGAAGGCTTTGGCTTGAGGTCCAGAAAAACCCATCTTGGTGCTTAGGCTTCGACACTGAAAGTCCCTAAGTCCAACGATAGGATTCACCCACTCCTTAAAGATCTTTTCAGGAGTGGTAGCAGCGACGTGCTCAATGTCCATGCCGCCCGCAGGACTTGCCATAATCACTAACTGAGAACTGACTCGGTCTAAAGTGACTGCTAGGTAAAATTCGGAAGCGATATTACATCCATCCTCGACCAAAAGGCGTTTTACTACTTTGCCTTCGGGACCGGTTTGGTGTGTGACTAGATTCATTCCTAAGATGGAGCTAGCATAAGTTTTCACTTCATCCATGGTTTTCGCTACTTTCACACCCCCGCCTTTGCCTCGGCCGCCAGCATGAATTTGCGCTTTGACAACCCAAGGACCTGAAGTGGAAAGGCTTTTAGCTACGTTCATAGCTTCATCGACTGTGAAAGCAGGTTTTCCATTGGGAACAGGAATTTGATATTTGCGAAAGATTTCTTTCGCCTGATACTCGTGTATTTTCATCCTTATTTTCCTTCCAAGACTTGGATAAGGCCACGAACTGCATCGGCCGATTTGTTAAGCAAGGTTTTTTCTGTCTCGTTTAGCTGAAGCTCAACCACTTGTTCCATACCGTTGGTTCCAAGTTTGGCTAGAACTCCTACGAAGAGACCCTTGATACCGTATTCTCCTTCTAGTTCCACTGCACAGGGTAGAACACGTTTTTTGTCTTTGACGATGGCTTCGACCATCTGGACCACTGAAGCAGAAGGTGCGTAATAAGCAGATCCTGCTTTTAAGTAGTTCACAATTTCAATTCCACCATTTTTGGTTCTTTCAACGATCTGGTCGATCTTTTCTTTGGATAAGAAGGTTTCCAAAGGAACACCAGAGATAGAGCAGAAACGAGTCATGGGCACCATGGTGTCTCCGTGTCCACCGTAGACAAATCCATGCACATCCTCGACGCTCACATTGGCAGCTTCAGCTACGAATGTTTTGAATCTGGCTGAATCTAAAACCCCGGCCATTCCGATCACGCGATTTCTTGGGAATCCGCTCACTTTTTTAGCGACGTAGGCCATTGCATCGAGTGGGTTTGAAACTATCAGTAGAGTAGATTTAGGAGAGTACTTGACTACTTTTTCTGTTACTTCTCCTACAATTTTTGCGTTGGTTTTTAAAAGATCATCTCGGCTCATTCCCGGTTTTCTAGGAAGCCCTGCTGTAATAACTACAACATCCGAATTTTCAGTCGCAGCATAATCATTGGAACCTATGACTCGACAATCAAAACCTTCGACAGGTCCGGACTGAAGGAGATCAAGAGCTTTTCCCTGCGGAATCCCTTCCATAATGTCTACAAGCACTACATCGCCAAGCTCTTTACTGGCGATCCAGTGGGCTGCTGTAGCTCCTACATTGCCTGCGCCTACGATAGTAATTTTGGGTCGTTTCATGGTTGCCTCTTTCTTTTAAAGATTTGAGATAATTGCGTTTGCAAATTCTGAGCACTTCACTTCTTTGGCGTCTTTGATGAGACGTGCAAAGTCGTAAGTCACGACTCGACTTTGAATAGTTTTTTCCATGGCTTTGATGATGGCATCTGCAGCTTCTTGCCATTGCATATACTCAAGCATCATGACACCACTTAAAATCACGGATCCAGGATTAACTTTATCTTGTCCCGCATACTTAGGAGCAGTCCCATGGGTTGCTTCAAAAACTGCATGTTTATCGCCGATATTGGCACCTGGGCCAATGCCTAAACCCCCGACTTGGGCAGCTAAGGCATCACTCAAGTAATCGCCATTTAAGTTGGTAGTTGCGATGACAGAGTATTCTTCGGGACGTAAAAGAACCTGTTGGAACATACTGTCTGCAATTCGGTCTTTAATCATGATCTTCCCAGCGGGAACTTTGCCACCGTGTTGATCCCAAACCTCAGCTTCTGAGATGGTTTCTTTGCTAAACTCCTCTTTGGCTACGGCGTAACCCCAGTCTTTGAAAGCCCCTTCGGTAAATTTCATGATGTTGCCTTTGTGAACCAAAGTGACGCTGGGTTTGTTGTGTCTGATGGCATATTGAATGGCCATACGAACTAAACGCTTAGACCCTTCTGGGCTGATAGGCTTGATACCAATTCCAGAGCTGGGACGAATTTTTGCTTTCATTTCTCCATTGAGAAAATCGATCACTTTCTTAGCTTCGGGGGAACCGCTTTTCCATTCGATACCCGCATAGACGTCTTCGATATTTTCTCGGAAAATCACCATGTCGACTTTACTGGGTTCTTTCACGGGGCTTGGAACACCAGTGAAATAACGAACTGGGCGAACACAAGAATAAAGATCGAGCATCTGTCTGAGTGACACATTTAAGGATCGAATGCCGCCTCCCACAGGTGTGGTTAAGGGTCCTTTGATGGCAACGTGATGCTCTTTAATGGTTGAGAGAGTCTCTTCCGGAAGCCAGTTGTTGGTCAGTTTAAAAGATTTTTCTCCGGCCAAAACTTCTTTCCAAACGATTCCGCGTTTTCCGCCATAAGCTTTTTTGACAGCGGTATCAAAAACTTTTTGGGAAGCCGCCCAAATATCTGGGCCAGTTCCATCTCCTTCAATGAAGGGAATAATGGGGAAATTAGGAACTTGGATTTCATTGTTGCTTGAAAAAGTGATTTTTTCTCCGGTGGACATAACTAGGAAAACCTCCTAAAAATAAAGTCGTTTAATTACGGGCAGAGCTTAGTGATCCTAAGCATTTAAGTCAACGAATCGCCGACGAAATTTAACGGAAAAATCGTTGAAATTTCGATAGCGATCGGCAAACTAAGAAAATGGAAAAAAACGGTTTAATCAGCAAGAAGTGTTCTCCTTGTCACGAGAAGACTCCCGCGCTAATTCCGTCCCAAATCAGCCTTTATTTGTCTTATTTATCTGGATGGTCTCAAAAGGGTCTAACAATTGAGAAAACTTATGTTTTTAAGGACTTTAAAAACGCTATGGCTTTCGTCAACCAGGTCGCTGAAGTTGCTGAAACTGAGGACCACCATCCAGATATAGCGATTCATTATAACAAAGTTATTCTAACTTTGTGGACACATGTCGTTAAGGGGTTAACAGAAAATGACTTCATTTTGGCAGCAAAAATTGATGCGCGTATCTAGTTTGTGGCTTGTTTTAGCTTTTGTCGACTCTGTTGCGCTGGGGCGATTACCCGACGAACAGAATAATGTGGATGTCTACCAGCGTTGTAACCCTGCAGTCGTGAATATAACTGCAGTGACTTTAACTCGTGATTTTTTTTTCGAGATAGTCCCTCAAAAAGGGGTCGGAAGCGGGGCTATTATTCGGTCTGACGGCTATATCGTAACTAACGATCATGTCGTAGGGAATGCCCAAAATGTTGAGGTTACGCTTGCCGATAAATCTCAATTTCCAGCTAAGGTTGTAGGTTCTGATCCTGATTCTGATTTAGCTGTGCTGAAAATTGATCCTAAAGGCAAGAAGCTAGTGGCCCTCGAATATGCAAACGCTGAGAGTCTAGCTGTGGGTCAAAAAGTTTTGGCAATAGGAAACCCTTTCGGTCTAGGAGGATCTTTGACGGTGGGAGTAATTTCCTCGTTGGGGAGAGATATTCGAACTCAAACTGATAGGTTAATCAAAGATATTATACAAACGGATGCTGCAATTAATCCTGGAAATTCAGGCGGCCCTCTAATGGATAGCACTGGAAAGGTGATAGGAATTAATGCCCAAATTGTTTCTCGAAGCGGGGGCAGCGAGGGGATAGGGTTTGCGATCAATGTTAAGACGGTTAAAAAAATAACTGAGCAGCTCATTCAGTTTGGCAGAGTGTTGAGGCCAGATCTAGGCATTGAAGGAGTAGGGTTGAGTCCTGCGCTATTTAGTAGTTTGGGTATCCCGACTCCCCGAGGAGTTATGGTGACTGAGGTCTATAGAGAGAGCGCTGCTAAGGACGCGGGGCTTAGGCCTGCAGATCGTGAATTAGTGACTGGATTTAGAAGAATTCCAATCGGAGGGGATGTGATTTTTAAGATTGATGAAGCTCCCATCTCGACTATGAGAGACATTTTTGATTATTTAGCAGAGAAAAAAATTGGTGATTTTGTTGTGGTCCATTTTGTCCGAGGAAAATCCAAACAAACTTTGAAATTAAAACTTAAACCATTATCCCAAGAAGAGTCGCGGAACCCAGGGGAGTTGTAAATCTTTACTTACCCCGTTGGGTAATTTTTTAAGATTCGTGTCTTTATTATTTTCGTTTTTTGGCAGGAATTTTCACAGTTTCAAAATTCATGGCTAGGTTGGAGTCGAAAACTGCCCGTTTCAGCATCTTTTTGAATGCAGGAAGTAATTCGTATTCAATGGGGGGTAGTAATCTGAAAGCTAAGTTCTCTGTCGTAAGTTCGGGTATGGACGCGCCCACCCAGCAGAATTGGGTCGATGGATGAGATTTCTTTAGATTAATGAGGAGTTTTTCCAGTCCTTTTTTGTGTCTCATTTCGTCGAAACACAGAACTACAGAAAAATTTGATCCGTCCCCAGATTTTGAAGCTACAAACTTATTGATATCCTCAACAATAATAGCATTCCAAGCTGGGTACTCTTCAATCGCTGCTTTGGTTAATTGTCGCTGAACAGGGTTGTCCGAAAGAATGAGTATGGAGTTGTGAACTTTAGCTAGAGGCAGTCGTGTTCTCGCAGTTCCTTCAGACAAAAAGATAAGGTTGGAGGGACCATTATTAATCTGTCCATAGGTCACTCCTACTTTTCCGTCCCGGCAGTTGATTGAAATATTTCGAACCAATCTTTTTCCGAGGTCAGAGGCCACAATTTTAATGTCTAGACTTTTAGCCCATTCATAGACAGTTTCTAGAGTGTGATTAGCTCCGTGAGATAACCCGAATAATTTTAAATTGATGTCTTTAGTATTTGCGTTGAGCTTGGATTTGATTTTCAGAAAAAGGAGTTCTAATTCTGAAAGCAGTTCTCGATTAGAAAAACTCGAATCAGATAGCACTAGGCCGGTTGAAGCTTGCCCTTTTAAGCAAAACACAACGGCTAGTTCTTTATCCACAACAAACTCTAGTTGATGAGGAGATTGGAAAAGATAAGCGCCAGGGTAAGAGATAGGAACAGAAATGGAGTCTTTATTGTTTTGATTGTTTGGTGTCATAAGATTTGGGAGAGATAGTTAAAAAATTATATCACTCTCCGCTTCTTGACACGCACCATAAAACCCAAAAAATGGATAACCTAATGGATTTTATGACAACTTAATTAAGCTCGTAATAGTGACAAAGCTAGAGCAGGGGTTTGATTAGCTTGAGTTAGTACTGCCACCCCAGCTTGTCTCAAAATAGAATCTCGAGTTAAGTTTGATGTTTCCTTGGCGATGTCTGCATCTCGGATTCTTGACTTGGCCGCCATTAAGTTTTCACTGAAGATTTGCTGAGCTGCAATGGTTGTTTGCAATCGGCTTTGAGAAGCTCCTACCCGAGCTCTGATGTCATTGACTCTTACCAAGGCTTCGTCGATAGATTCGAGCCCACTTCGAGCGTCATCGCGATCCAACACACTAAAACCGGAGACCCCCAGAGCATCTGTTTTTAAGTTGGTATCTCCAGGGCTAAATTTAATTCTATCGACTTCAGGATTGTTGTCAGAACCTACTTGAAACTCTAAGTTAACCGCATCACCGGAAAGAAGCTCTTGCCCATTAAATTTGGTGGAACTCGCTAATCGATCAATCTCTTGCTTTAGCTGTTGAACTTCATTTTCAAGCATTGATCGTTCACGATTTCCAATTGAGTCTGAAGCAGATTGCATGGCCAGCTCTCGCATGCGAACTAGCATGTTGTTGATTTCGTTAGTGCCGCCTTCGTAAACTTGGATAAGTGAAATTCCATCTTGAGCATTTCGAGTCGCTGCTCCCAAACTTCTTATAGTAGCTTCTAAGCTATCTGAGATGGCGAGACCTGCGGGGTCATCTGAGGATTGGACAATTCTTGAACCGCTCGATAGACGCTGTACTGTGGATTTGAAGCGTCGGTCGGTGACCTCTAAATTTCTTTGAGCGGCAAGAGAGACTTCGTTAGTATTAATTTGTAAGCCCATCGGACTATCCTCCTATTACTGCATTACCACCTCCTTCCTTGAGTTTGTTTTTCATTTCCTGAAAAACTTTTGGCCTATCCGTTTGGCCTTTTGCTGTCTGGCTCTTTTATAGTGCCATCACTAAAAAGAACTTCGTCAGCTACTGTACCATTCGACGCGGGTTAAGATTAGTTTAGTAAAAAATGTCGACGATACGCGTTGACAAAAAATGATTCGAAGCGCCACAAAGAAAAGTAGACAAATAAATTTATCAAGTTTTATAGTTACATACACCAACGGCAAGAGGTATAAGAGGGCCGTGCTAACGCGAAGCGCGTTTCGTTGAGGATTTTTTTAGCGAGGGGCGTTTTTTCTTCTGAGATGTGTTTTTTGTTGAGGTGCGTTAGCGCGGTTTCTCTTCCAAAAAAACTGAAATGGGGCTGGTGTACGAAGTCTCCGAATAAAAAACTTACCGTCTTAGTGACTGCAGGTCCAACTCGAGCTTACCTGGATCGTGTGAGATACCTCTCAAATTATTCTTCGGGTCAACTGGGCTACGAAATATGTCGTCAGTTAGAGAAGCGTTGTGAGGTAATTGCTGTAGTGGGACCTTGCGGAGCACCTTTTCATAAACTAAAAGCCACTCGGGTCATCAGTGTGGAAACAGTAGATGAGATGTGTCGCTCCGTATTAGAGGTTTGTGCAAAAGAAAATCCTAAATTTGCAATCTTGGCTGCGGCGGTTTTAGATTTTGCGCCCAAAAAAATTGAATCTGGAAAGGTGTCTTCTAGAAAAAGTTGGCAGATTGATCTTGTTCCGACTCCTAAGATTATAGATAAGATAACTCGACGATTTCCTAAAATTAGAAAAGTAGCCTTTAAACTTGAGTGGAAAAGTTTAAATCTCAACCAGATGAAAAAATTTGCGATAAATAACATGAAACAAAAATCAGCAGAGGCCTTATGTATCAATTTCTTTTCGCAGATAAGTGGAGAAAGCCACCCAGCCTTCTTGTTTACAGCTGACGGAAAATATAAAGAAGCAAAGAACAAAAAAGAGATTGCCGCTTGGATTAGAGATTATATTCTCTCTAGTGAGTAAGTTCGGCGGAGTTATTAAATCTTCCTGTTAATTCAGGTTTTTCATATCCTGCAAGTTTGTTATACAGGGTTTTAACTGTAATTCCCAAAGCATCTGCAGCTTTTGTTTTATTCCCTTTGAAGTGATTTAACACTCGTAGGATATGTTTTCTCTCGACCTGAGAAAGCAAAAGCGAAGCAGGATCATCGAAGTTATCAGCTTCACATTCCTGACCTGATTTTGTAATATTAAAAGGAATATCATTTTCGGTAATAACTTCTGATTCACCGAGTATTTTAAATCGTTCGACAGTGTTTTGGAGCTCCCTAACATTTCCTGGCCAATGATATCTTTTTAGAATTTCCATTGCAGCCGGTGAAACCGCCTTAACCAAACTTATTCCCAACTTATCATCTTTAAGAAAGTGTTCGATCAGTAATGAGATATCACTAGGTCGTTTTCTGAGGGGGGCAATTCTTAAGGTGACTGTATTCAGTCGATAGAAAAGATCCTCTCTGAACTTTCCATTTTTAACCTGGGTTTCAAGATCTCGATTGGTAGCGGAGACAATTCGGACATTAACTTTGATGGGGGCTTTGCCTCCAACTCGATAGATCTCCCCCTCTTGCAGAAATCTGAGAAGTTTAGCTTGAGCTTCTAGGCCCATCTCTCCAATTTCATCTAGAAAAAGAGTTCCGCCATTTGCAAGTTCAACCAGCCCCTTCTTTTGATTAATTGCACCGGTGAAAGCACCCTTTTCGTGACCAAATAATTCAGAGAGAAGAAGTGTTTCTTGAATGGCTCCGCAGTTGATACTGATAAGGTTCTTTGAGGCTCTTTTTGAAAGCTCATGAATTCTCTTGGCCACGAGTTCTTTACCGGTACCGCTCTCTCCTTGAATGAGGACTGTGGCATCGCTCGGAGCAATTTTCCCGACCATTTGGAGCATAGAGAGAATATTTGGGTCGTTAGTTAAAAACCTTGTGATTCCAGTTATTTCCTGGCTTGTTTCGTTTATATCCATATCCGCCACCCCTATGGGTCTATGTAATTTTTACCCTGTTAAGGCGAATATTTACACGGTTTGTGGAAGGGGATCAATGGGAAAAAATAAGGGGTATTTTGATCACGGAGCCACCGAAATCTTAGAGGCTTTTGGAAGCCTGGCCGACCGGAAAGTTGATTGGGGATAGGTTTCTAGATGAGTACCATTTAAGAAATGCATGTAAATCTTCGGGTGTTCCCAGACCGTGCATTTGCTCTTTATCAATTTCATATATTTTAATTTTTTTATTCATCGAGATGAGTTCGTTGTAAACTGGGCAAACGTAGAACTCCCCTTTTGTTCGAATGTTTTTTCTGATCATGGAGATTGCCGCATCAATAAAATCTTGCGCGTGCTTGAAGTAGTAGATTCCTACTGTTGCATTTTCACTGATAGGGACTTTTTCTGCAACTTCAACAACTCTGCCTAATTTGTTGAGTCTCGCATAACTCCACTTGTCCTCTTTGGCTTTAAAAGTCATGATGGATCCATCGCAACCGGAACTGATTGCATCCCCAATAAAATCATCGATGCAGATGTCGACCCATTGATCTGAGTTTGCAAGTATCAGCGGTTGGCTTGGATTTAATTTGTCGACACTTAATAGAACTGTGCATGCAGCGCCTTCGGTGGTCTTTAGAACGGGAACAATTTGTGATTTGGGGGCTACAGATTCTAAGCAGTTAGTATATTTTTTTTCTCTCAAGTGGTCCTTGTTCGATAAAAAAGTGAAGTTATGCAGCCAGTTTTTAGGCGCTAAATTTTCGGTTACCCATTGAATCATGGGTTTTCCAAGAACATCAATAAAGGGTTTTGGACGGTCATATCCGGCAGCTTGAAATCGTGTTCCCATTCCAGCCATCGGGACTACTATCTGGATGAGGGGATTGTGTCTTCTTACATTGATCGAGCCTGTGAGAGTGGTTTCTTCGAGTTTAGCTAAAAAGGGATTAATAGTTCTTAGATTGACTTCTTTAGGCGATTTTACCACTAAGACATGTGGGGTCACTTGACTTGCAGCGATCACTCCGGGTTTTGAGTCTTCGACAATGAGTGTTTCATTGGAACCTAAATTCATTAGCTCTAAAGCTCGATAAAAAATGTCAGGATGGGGTTTGCCTCGGGATACATCTTGTCGAGAAAGAATGACATCAAAGTATGATGAGATTCGCATCTGATCTAACACTAAATGAATAGTTGGCTTAACGCTGTTAGAAGCTACAGCCAAAGTAAAGCCCCTTTCTTTAAGAGAACTTAATAGCTCAGAGATTTCATTTGAGGGAGCACAGTTTTTTCGAATGGTTTCTAAAGTGTAGATTTGTTTTTGGTCTATTATAAAAGAGTGTAAATTTCTAGGCAGTCCCTTAGCCTCAGATAACATTTCAAGTTTTTTAGCCGTAGGTAAGCCGTCAAATTTATCCTGGTGTTCCGATTCTTCCATTGAATAGCCAAAAAGTTTGAGAGCCTGATTCAGCGCTTTAAAGTGCCAATCGACTGCATCAACTAAAACTCCATCCAAATCGAAAATGATACCTTTGATCATGTTTCACCGATTTATTTATGGGTTGGATCAGATGGTTACGGCTAGGACAGCGTTACTGCAAAGTAACCTCATTATATTTTACAAGGTGATACGGTGCGAAATCTACTACTGAGGTAATTTGAGTGAACGGGCCTTTATTTAGCTATCGATTTCAGGGTGGGACTGATTTCGACTAAGTGCCTCATCGATGGGCCGCTATTGGTTGAGGTGTCATCCTCATTGCACCCTCCAAGAGTATGAACTCCGATCACTTTGGTTTCCTCTGGATTTTCAAAATTAGGCAGTAAAATAGCTGAGCCAGAGCTTCCGGATTGGGTGTCACATTGATGTGTTAAAAAATCCCCTTCCTCATTTTTTAGTAAACAGTTTTTATAGGAAACTTTCATGGGAGTTGCTTTGGGGTGGTGTATCATTAATAGCTGCATGTTAGGTTCAACAGGTTGTGCCGAGACATCATACCAGCCCCATTTCACTCCTGGACTACCTTCTAACTGAATGATGAAGTAATCGTTTTCAGCTTTTGCGTCGCCTTTTTCGATGATTTTCTTGCAACTAAAGCTCTCTCTTGAATTTCTTCCTAAATAGCCAAAGGTTACATTGATGTCCTTACATTCGGTAGCGCAATGCTCAGCGGTTAGGAATAGATCTTTCGTGATTAAAGTTCCTGTGCAGTAACCTATACCTCCCTCGATCACCCCAGAGTAGATTCCAATGGGGGTCCCCATTGAGTTTAGTTTATCTGATGATTCGGTCATTGCGACCATATCATTAGATCCGCATATAGTTCGCTCTTCTGGGTAAAAAGAATTTCCCTCGGCCCCAACGAAAAACGGATGCGGTGACTTAGCATGAGAGATTTCAGCGGTAAAAAACAAGGTTAAACCGAAAATAATTTTCAGCATATTTATCCTTTGGTTTTAGGGCAATAAGTTCAATGGATCCTTGAAGTTCTCAAAAGAAGAGTAGGGATTCTCTGCTTTTTCAATTAAGTAGAGAGCAGGCTCTAAGTTTGCTTTGAAAGTAGGCTCAATAGCGGCTGCACCAGGATAAAATCCTCCTGAAAACATCGAGTCTGGAGACAGCTCAAAAGTAAATGCAAATATTTTGAGTTCGTCGTAAGCCCAATCAGTCGTATCTCCTGCTGCTAAATAAAGTTCACTCGATTTCTCAGGAGTGTACCTATTCCAAGTGGCCATTTTCTTCCCCATGGTTTCAAAAACCTGTTGATCTGCTTTGCTGGGAACTTGATCATAAGTATGACCAAAAGGCCACAGAATGAGCTCGCTGAATGTATGAAAGGAAAGAAGTACTGTGGCTTTTTTTCTGGCGCGAACCCAGTCTCTTACCGACTTTGTTTCGGGCTCAGAGAAGGCTTCCGGACCGTGGTAAGTATCACTTGAGGGAGAAGAACTTGAACCGTCTCCTCCAAAACCCTTGGCATAGTTTCTATTCAAGTCGACCCCGTAAGTGCCATCTTGATTTTTTCGACGGTTTTTTCTCCAGTATTTGTAGTTTCCATTGCTGATATCGTATTCGGCTCCGTCGGGATTGACGATTGGGACTATGACCACTTCACGACTATCTAGAAGCTCTTTTATTCTGGGGTTTGTTTCGTAGTTATCAGCTAAATATTGAGCGAGTTTAAGAGGAATTTCCATGCTCAGGTGTTCTCTGGCATGATGTCCGCCCATGAAAATAGCTGTCGGAAGACTATCCATATTTGGATTACCCGAAATTCTTACTCCTACGATCTCTCGCCCCTCGAGGCTCTTTCCTATGCTAAATCTTTGGGCGATCTTTGGGTGGTTTTTTATAATTTCATCTAGAGCAATTAGGGTTTCAGAGTAATTGTGAAAATTTTTGTCATCTTCAGGAAAATCCAACCATCGTTGAGGTAGTTCTGAAACCTTAATCTCTAAACCCATGGATTTGATTTTTGCAATATCTTCATCTGTTCCAATAAAACCAACAGAGTCTGTAAAAACCTTATCAATAGCCACACCAGAATTCGCAATGAGCGTTCTCTCCTGTTTAGTGTTTGCTTTTACTCTAACTGAAAAAACTTTATGATCTTGGTGTCTGGCGTGTGCAGAAAAACTAAAACATAGTAAGTAAAAAAGTGTAGTCATTGATTTGCGAAGCATAGGCGGCCCTCCTCAGGGTTAATGACCAGGGAATATTTAATGACGGCTGTATTGTTTATTCGCAGATTGCGCGCTGTAGAAAAATTCGAAACTCTTAATATTCTAAGAAATTTTTCTCTTAATTCCCAAGAGTTTAAATTTAAGTGTTAACAAGTGTTGAAACGATTTGAGATTAACCCCCCACCCAGCTCAACGGTACTACTTTTTAACTGGCTTGAAACGTTGGATATGCTAGGCTTAGTACTATTCCGATTGAAGACTTCGCCAAAACAGATGGAAATGAAAACGCAAAAAGAACTTGAAAAAGCTAAGGAGCATTTTTACGAGCTCCGATTGCTTGAGTGTTACAATATTTTGCGGCGTTATTTTGATAGACTTCCTTTCAAACCAGAAAAAGAGCATGGGGAGTACATCGGAATATTCGTGAGGGTTTTAAGTGAAATAGGTAAGAAAAATGAGCTTTCGTTTTACTTGTCAGAGTTGGAAAAGCTCGAGCCTAAAACTATTTGTCCCTTCATAACCTATCAATTAGCTGTCGCTTACGTGAATTCGGAGCCGCCTCAATTAAAACAAGCGGTGCTTCTTTTAGAGCGGTTTATTAAGGCTCAGCCCAAAGGAGATTTAGCGGCTAAGGCTAAAATGACTCTGGCCTATTGCTATGATTCCATTTCGAAAGATTTGGCTGCTGTAAAAGGTCTCATTTTTTCAATCAGTGACTTTGAAGATCCTTCAGTGGGATTTCTCCTTGAAACGTGGAAAGCTAAAGTTTTTAGAGATGAGGGTAATTTTATTGAGGCTGAAAAGATCCTCAAAAATCTGCTGAATGACTTGACCCCTGAAAGGGACTGGTACGCTTATTTCACAGCAAAAATCATTTTTATTGGTCTTTATAGAGACTGGGAAAAAATGGATTTGGCCAGGCAACTTTTGGTCGAAACTTTGAATTTGGCAAAAGAAAAACCTCTGCGAACTGTCAAACGACAACTTTCCACAATCCAAGAATCTTTTGCGGATCAGAAAACCAATATGCCGCTAGTAGTGAGAGTCGGTAAAGGACGCGATGCTATTTCCTACATGAATGCATCTTTAGAGATAGATAACTCGAAACCGTTCGAGAAACTTACCAAATTACTGTTGATTCAAAAAAAGCTAACTAAAGATGAGATTGTTCAGGCTCTTTTTGAGCGTGAATATCAAGAAGATACTGATGATCCGATGATTTATTACCACGTGCATGGTGTTAAAAAAGTTTTGAAAAGGCTCGGGGTAGCTAACCCCAATTTGGTTAAAAAAGGACCGTATTATGAATTCAATGGCGAGGTTCAGTTGGTAGAGGAGGCAGTATGAAAAATAGAATCTTTTTTAGACTAGTGATTTTTTTAGGGTTGATACCCGCAATTTCTCAGGCCGAAAGTCTTCGCTGTTTGGGAAGCGACGGGGGAACACCTTTCTCCAATGTAACCGCGGATGTATCGACCAAACAAACCATTTTGAAGTCTTCAGGCCTTGTCAGGGATTTTGTTATTCATGAAGGGCTTAATCAGCTTGTCTATCGTAATGTGAGAAATCAAGTTAGGTTGATTCATCTAGATAATCTTCACGAGCACTTTGTGAACTATTTAAATGGAAAACTGTCTCAAATCATTGAGGGAGCTAGGGGGAGGATTTTGAGTGCTTCTTCGTCTCACTATCTTGATACAGCTGAGTCTTTTGCCTGGAGAGGCTATAGTTACGGCAGTAAAGTAGCTAAACAACTGTTCTCTGAGAATGGAAACATATTTAGTGTCGAAGACATAAGACATCAAAAAGTTGGACTATTAAAAAGTAGTAAGTATTTTTTCACCTTTGCGACATTTGAACAGGGCAAAGCGGGTAGACGTATTTGTCACATACCCCCAGGTTACGGTACCAATTTAACTTTAGCCCAAGGCAATTTGTTCCCGTACTTACACTTCTACACAATCAAAAAGGGAGTCATTGAGGACAAAGTTGTCGTTTATCGAATGGCAGTGAACCGCGCAGGCTCTGGAGGAGTTTGTCCGATTGAAGAAGTGACTGAGTATCCAGCTGCTCAACTGGGAACCATCAAAGCATTTTATTACATGAATGTAGAGGGCGTGGATGCTTTCGCGTTTCACTTGTCGGATCCCAGACGAAATTTATTTTTAGATAAACCCGGGGAATGTGCTTACTACAATTTCAATGGCAGAACTCCTATTTTTATTTCTCCTAAGCATGGCGTGTTTGCTTCTTGGAAAAATGGAGAGGGGCTGAGTTTGCACAACTTGAAAGATAAGACAGAGGTAAGGTTATTTCAAAAAATCTCTCAAAATGAAATCAGTTCTGAAAACTTGTGGCTCTCTGAGGACGGAAAAACTTTGTTTAGTGCGTTATCCACAACTCACGATCAGGGTGGACGATTGATAGTTAAAACTGACCTTAGAAATTTTTAGAACTGAGCCTGTATAGCTCGTTTACGCCAAAAAAGAAACAGCGAGGCAAATCCAACCAAAACCGTGGTGACTACGGCCAGTAAGAACCAAACACCCGAATTGACACTTTTAACCATGGGTGAGTTAGGATCTCCGATGCAAACTGCGCAGGCAAAGCTTGTTTCTGGGCGAAATAGCAACCAACTCAAAAAGGCAAGAAATCCAATTTTTTTGTATTTTTTTAGAAACCAAACGAGATAAAGGCATAGAGCCGAAGCCGCCACAAACGAACCAAAAGCCGCTACCAACATCCAGTAGCTTTCAGTGGAAGAGTATTGGGACACGCACCATCCCCCAAAGTAAGTTGAGAATATAAACGAAACTACGATAAAAAATGCATGAAACGCTTTGAGAGACATAAACAACTATCTCCTTAATTAACCTAGTTAATAGGTTTGTGGTCCGTGCAAAGTAAATAACGGAATTAACATACAGAAACCAAAAAGAACCACTGTCAGCCATAGCAAGCTGTAAATAATCTTTTTTTCATCGATTAAATGCATGAAGTAAGCTGCGACTAAACCACCCTTCATGCTGGCTACCACCATTGCAAGTACTACAGCTTGAGCGATAGGGAGATGCAAATAGGATATCCCAACTGTTACTACTGTAAGACAAAGAAGGGCTCCGAAAACCACGTAGTATTTTCGAACGTGCTTTTTGACCTCATCGACTGTCATTTCACCATGACCCATATTGATTTCTCCTTAAAGATCTTAAAAAATTACAACAAGTACAAAGCTGGGAATAAAAAGATCCAGACCAAGTCCACAAAATGCCAGTAAAGTCCTGCGCACTCGATGCGCCCAGTGAATCTTTCGGGTTCCTTATCCCACATTTTACTTCCAGGCCCGATTAAATAGAGGTTTGTGATAATTCCTCCAATGACATGGAGACCGTGGAGACCCGTTAAAGTAAAGTAAACGGCATAAAAAGTACTGGTTGAGGGGAAGTGCTCGTGATGAAACTTGCTTGAGTATTCGATGTACTTAATCACCAAGAAGCCGAAAGAGAGAAGAATCGTCAAACCCATGTTGAGTTTGAATTTCTTTAGATCTTTCATTTTGAGCGCTGCCCATGAAAGTACAATCGTGACGCTCGAAGTGATCAGAAACACGGTGTTAAGTGTTGCCAATGGAACGTTCAGAACATCCGATCCATGAGCGGGCCAATCGGTAGCAGAAGTTCTCATGATAATAAGAGTAGAGAACAAAGCTCCAAAAAGCATTACTTCAGAGGCCAAGAATAACCACATGCCGAGTTTAGCATTGGTGACTCCTGTAACTGGATGTGGTTCGTCGATATAAGGTATAAGCGCTGACATTAGGCCTCCTGTACAAACTGCGGTAAAAGTTTTTTAGTTGAAGAATATTCGTAAGGTGCTCTGTAAACTTCCACTGGTGTGGTGAAGTTTTCATGAGGGGGAGGTGAGCTCGCG
>Ga0214923_10004499_pt1 | contig 16789 bp, 23 predicted proteins | sample LL1510_MetaG_FD_177993 | JGI IMG/M metagenome (GOLD analysis project Ga0214923, IMG submission 177993) | Freshwater microbial communities from Lake Lanier, Atlanta, Georgia, United States - LL-1510 | ecosystem: Environmental > Aquatic > Freshwater > Lake | place: USA: Georgia | collected...
CTAATCTCCTTTGGTTTGTAGTGAAGTTCTTTACCTTTTAGTGCGTTTAATAAACCATTCATTTCACTAATTGCGTCATTGCGTTTGCATAAACCTATTTGAAATACATACTTACCTAGACCAATTTGAATACCACGTCCAGTTCTCCACGGATGATTTGTCTCTCTCATAAATCCACGAGATACCGAAAATCCTCTGTGTGTATCTCGCAAAACCCAATAAACAAAACCAAGACCTAATACAAGATTAAGTGTTCCTTTAAATAAGTAAACACCTAAAAACAAAACAATAGGTAAAGAGATAATCAATAAAGTTTGTTTAGTGAATATAGCGTATATGCTATAAAACAACGAGACTATAAAAAACCAAAACGCCGCGTATCCAAGCACTTTTTTCATAGATTACAGTCTAATGCCAGCGCTGTCCGTTCCACTGTTTGGTGCAAAATCATTAAATTCATTGGCGTATGGGGTTTCACTTGCTGGTCTATAGCCATATCCGTTTAACGTTGTGTTAATAAATTTTCCTTTTGAATTACTTGCCGCAAACGCTTGGTAAACGTCCATTGAAACTGGTCCGTAAACCCAATCAGGTCCTTTTCTTCCATTTTTGTGAAACCTAACTAAAATGTAACCCATTTTCATTCCATACAAACTAAACATAGGTTGGTCAAGAATAAACTTATGTGAACACAACCTAGTACTACCTGCTGGACCTTGACCGTAGTTACTAGGGTCGTCTGGTTTGTTTGCAATTTGTGCAACTCTTACGGCACTAAATAGCGCCGTATCTATATCTCTAACTGGTTTATCGTCTTCAACAATAATGTTGCCTTGTTCATCAACTTTGGCACCACCAGTAATTCTTTGTGTTTGTAACTCTCGTGCTTTTACTGCGTCTCGTTCTTCTGCGTCACGGTTGTACTCATTAATCCGTTCAGTAAGAGACGGTCTGTTTTTGGGCATACCACGTGCCCTGGGATTAAATTTACCTGGTTCAACCATTTAACCATTATCTCACAATCTTTTTAAGTATACTCCAATACCATGAAATTAGATTATGCCCAAGAACGAATAAAGATTTGCGAGAATTGCCCCAGGCTATTTAAACCAACATATACTTGCAAAGAGTGCGGTTGCTTTATGAAGATAAAAACACAAATAAAATCACAAAGATGCCCATTAGGAAAATGGGAAGCAGTCAACAAAGGAGAAAACTAAATGGCTATTACATTTAGTAGGTTATTTAAGTTTAGTAGATTGGTAAATAATTAAGTTCTTCTATTGTTCCTGGATTTTTTGCAAAAAACGAATTAAAAGCCAAACTAATTCTACGTCCAGAAAGAACTGGAGAAACTTCATGTACTAAATTTGACCTAAAAATAATTAAATTATTTTGAATTGCTGGAATTGTCCATTTTGCAGAATTAAATACATTATAAATTTTTTTGTTTTCAGTAGTTGTTAATAAATGATTTTGAGAAGGTTTTAAAAATGTTATTGAATCGTTTTTACTGGTTCTTACATAAAATACCCCGCTTAAAATACTATTGGGGTGCCAATGTGTATGATGACTTTGAGTTTCTAAAGATTCTGTTAACCATGATTGAGTTATTTTTAATTTCATTGTTTCACCTAAAACTGTTTCGTAAAAATCATGAAGAGCATTTATAAAAAAACTTTTAAGATTTAAAAGCAATTTTTGTTCTAACACAAAAGTTTCAATAGATACAAAATTGTTTTCATTATTTCTTTTATTTTGCAAACACAAATTAATATAATCAATTTCTAAAATTGATACTTCTCTTTTAAGCCCATATATACCAATAGGTTCAGCAAATAAACCAAGAATTTCTTTATCCATAATGTTTTTTTAACCAAAAATTCTTTTGATAAGAACCAGAAAAAGTTTGCATAAATTTTCGTCTTTTTTTATATGCATCGTCTGCATCAAAGTTTTTTTTACTACTTTTAAAAGAATCTCGTTTAATTGGAATTAACTGAACTAAAGGAGTACCAGCAGGAATGATTCCTTCAAAGTCACGTCGCAACATAAACGGAAAGTGAATTTCTTTTTCGTATTTATCGGTGTCAACTAATCCACTAAGAGTATAAAATGGCAAATCTGTTCTATTAAGCGGATGTATGGCTAACAAACTATAACCATCGGGGGTTTTTATTTGCCAATCATTATGCCATTTTGCAATCATCTGATGAAATTCTTGCGGAATTAAAAAACCTTCCCATTGAATTGCGGAATGCATTGTTACTATTTCAACTTCAGATTTCCACCTAATATATGGTTCTCCCGTTTCTAAAATTTCAACATAAATATCATCATTTAAACTAAAAATATATCCAGCAGTCATTGCGTCAACAAAAGGTATACATCTTTTGATGCTTGTGTTGTGTGTTTTGGAATAATGTTGAAATTTTAATTTTTTATCACCGTTTGTAAACGGATTAATTTTTTTATACCAATTTGGTATAAACTTAACTGCTGGTTGAGGCTCAATTCCTGCCAATTCCACTTCTTTGGTCATTGGGATTATTTGTATTTTTTTCATACGGCACCGCCTTTAAGTACATTTAAACTAATATTCCCTGAAATTGATATTCTATCAAGATTGCATTGATAAAATGGGTTAACGCTGTGAGTTAGTTTAGATGGAAAAAACAACATTGTACCAGCAATGTTTGGGTTCATTTCATAAATATGTTCTTGATGATTGCCCAATATGTTTGAATATTTGAACTGAAACGAACTTACTTGTTTCATGTCTGATGAAATTGCAAAATCTAATTTATTTTGCTCACTATGTTTTGTTGGTATTTGCATCCAAATCACAAAACTATAAACCCCGTCATGAATGTGGTCAGGATTAAATTCGTGTTGTTTTTGATAGTTAACCCACATGTTAGACAAATAATAGGGACTTGTTTTATTTATTGGAATATCATTTCCTAAATTTTTGAAAGACTTACTGTAAACATCACATAGGGGTAACAAGGTTTTTGTAAACAGCCAATCATCTTTGTCTACTAAAGTGTTACTTTTAGAAAGTATTCCAGATAAATCTTTTTTTACCGACTGACCTTGATTTTCTATACAGCGCCATAAAAATAACATTTCGCTATCGTCTAACAACACTTCTAGCCAACCCAAATTGGGAGGCTCTACAGAAATAATACTTTTCATAATAAAAGTATTCTATGGCAAAATATCCGTATTTACCCACATTTTGTTTTGTTCATTCCAAACATAATTTCCTTCGGGACGCAGTGGGCCAAACACTCCATCAATATAAGTTGAACCAATGTAAGCGTCTGTATTTCCTGTTACTTCAACATAATTTTGATTGTCGTCAAGCGTACTAATAAAATTATAATCTGCCACAATTATATTTACCACAACTGAATCTTTAATTTCAGCCCACGCCCCCATGGTTATGCTACAACGTAACGAACAACGATACGCCCACTGGTTCCTGGTGTTGCCAAAATTGTTAAATAGCCACCGCCACCGCCACCGCCATAACCTTCACCTGGAAAACTTGTGCTTGACCCGTTACCTTTTATGCTGTAAAACAATGCCCCCAGGCAACCACCGCTACCGTTGGTTCCATTATTTCCTTCGCTTGGAGAATAACCACCAGTATTTCCTGAGCCTCCAGGACCATATGAACCTGATTGCTGCCCACCGCCACCGCCATTTCCACCGCTACTGCCACCTTCAAGTGAGTAGCCACGCGCTCCACCGCCACCACCACTTGTTGATAATCCAGCCCAAAGAGTTGAATTACCGCCATCGCCACCTCTACTGCCCCAGTTACCGCCACCGCCAGCGTAACCAACAGTTACGGAATTTGATGAAGTTGGAGGAATTCTTTCTCCAGTAGACACTATTCCCTCGTCACTAAAAGACCAACGTACTCCGCCACATCCACCTGAACCTCCGAGTTCTCCATAAGTACCACCTGGCCCACTACCTCCACCTCCACCACCAGCCAGCAAAACAAATTCCATTGGGGTTGGAGTAAATGTATTAAAGGTACTACTTGTAGTAAAGTCGTGAACACGATACTTTACTCCACGATTAGAAAAAACAATTGACTCTGTTCCACCAGATGCAAAACCGTGTGGTGCAAGCGCATTATATATTGGCGAAGCATTAACATGTCTTGGGCTAAACATTAAACCATTTTGAGAAATATAACGCGAATTACCAATCGCTATTGAGTCAATCCCATTTGCCATATTACTTAAGCGATTTGGTTAACGTATCCGCCAATGTTAATTACGTTTGTAGTCGCCGCAAAAGCCTTAACAACAAGAGGAGTCGCATTACCTTTCAAAACAAACCCAGGCGTTATTAAAACAAGTCCTGATTCTGCGGCAACTGTAAGTTCAATTTCATCATCTGGTGATGATGTACCACCAAACTGTATTGTAAGTTTACGGGCAGTCGTATCTGAGTTCACCGCATACAACCAAATCTCATCAATAGTCGTAGCAGTGGATGAACCCGTGTGAATTGTTGTGCCAGGACTTGAAGTAGCGGCAACTTTAATCATTCTGCCGTCTGTGCTTCCTGAAAGAATCTTCTTAGTGAATGTTGCCATTGTTATTATCTCCTAATTTGTTAAGTATACCATTATTTAACCAAACACTCTTCCTGAAATAACGTTGTTTTCATCTTCCCAAGTTGGGGAAGTGGAAACAGTAGCATTAACCCAAGCAGTACCATTGTACTGCAATAGTTGATTGGTTGCGGCAGATGTAATTGTTACATCATTTAAAGCATCAATGCCAGCGTTAAGTCCAATTGTCGCTGTTGAGCCTTCACCTGGTGTGTGAGTTACCGAGATACCTGTTCCAGCCGACACATTGGACATATAGTTGCCAGTTGTATCTGTGCCAAGAGCAACGCTATCTGCAGCGATACTGACAACACCAGTATTAGAAACAGTCACGTCTCCAGAGAGTGTTCTGTATGTCGGCACACCGCTTGAGTCGGCAACAATTACTTGAGCACTTGTACCAGAAGCAAGTTTTGAAAGAGCAATTGCCGCTGATGCATTTACGTCAGCATTAACGATTGTTCCATCGGCAATCATCGTGCTTGTTACAGTTCCAGTATCAGTTGTTTGAACAACTACATTGCTTACAGCGATGGTTGCTGTAGAGCCTTCACCTGGGGTATGGGTAACTGAAATACCCGTTCCAGCCGACACATTGGACATATAGTTGCCAGTTGTATCTGTGCCAAGGTCAATAGCATCATTGACCCATGCGCTTCCATTCCACTTCAAGAACTGACCGTTTGATGCCGAAGTGATTGTTACGTCACCGATTGCGTCAAGTGTTGCTGGGGTTAAAGATGCTGCGTAGGATTCCGTAGCGATATCGGCGTAAGTTGTGCCGTCATTGGTTAGTTCCCACTTATCTGATGTTTCGTTCCATCTAAGAACAACATTCGTGGACGAACCACGCTCAACTTCAATGCCTGCGTTTTCTGACGGCGATGCAGTTACGTTGTTATTAAGAACAATGATGTTGTCATCAACAGTGAGAGTTTCGGTATTTACCGAAGTTGTGCTTCCAGAAACGGTCAAGTTCCCAGTTACTACTAAGTTGTCATCAACTGTTACAGTTCCGCCTGCTGAGTCAATTGTCAAATTACCTGATGTTGTGTCAATTTCTCCTGCTGCAGTAATACCAACTTGTACCGCATCAAGTGTTGCGCCAGCGAATGTTGGATTTGCGTTTGTGGCAACAGACTGCCCAATTGACAATGTATGCGTTGTGCCTTCGCCAGAAGTTGCGGCTGTTGAAGAAACACCAGTACCGCCAGTAATTGTGGCTACATAATCGCCAGTTGTTTTTGTTCCAAGAGCAACTGTGTTGTCTGGCAGAGTTACTGTGCCAGTAAAAGTCGGGGAAGCAAGTGGCGCCTTAAGGTCAAGAGCAGTTTGTTGGGCAGTGGAAACGGGTTTGTTGGCATCTGAAGTATTATCAACATTGCCTAAACCAACCATTGTTTTCGTTACACCAGAAACGGTGCCAGTGAAAGTTGGTGACGCAAGTGGTGCAATAACTGTTGTATCTACTGCAATAGTTGGCGTCGCGGCTTCACCCGAGTTGTTAGTTACTGATACACCAGTTCCTGCAACAAGGTTTTGAACATATGAACCCGTTGTGTCTGTGCCAAGGTCTATTGCGTCATTAACCCAAAGCGAACCGTTCCATTTAAGGAACTGTCCACTGGATGCAGATGTAATAGTTACATCTGTAATATCATCAATGCTTGCCACTGTTCCACTAATTGGAGCATATGATAAAGAGTTCCATGCAGTTGTGCCATCACCAATTTTAAATTGATTGGTTGTGGTATTAATGCCCATTTCACCAGCGGCAAGAATTGTATTAGCCGAAGCCCAGTTCGCCCCAGTATCACGTCTAAATTGAATTTGAACTGCCATTAGACACCCTTTAATAGTGGTTTGTTAATATAAGTATACATAGATTAAGCCCTCATTGCATCAACTGCACCTAAAACATTAAACTGTATGGTGTAAGCATTTCCGCCATCTACGGCACTTTCACTAAGTATCAAACTGTTTATTTGTGTTTGAATTGACGAAGTAACACCATCTAGATAACCAATTTCCGTGTTAGAAACATTACCAATAGAAGTAGTAGAAGGAAGTACTACGGTTCCAGTGAACGTTGGAGAGGCAAGAGGGGCTTTAAGACCAAGGCTAGTTGTAACACTGGTAGCAAAGTTTGCATCATCTCCTAAGGCTGCGGCTAACTCATCAAGAGTGTTTAAAGTAGCAGGAGCAGAATCAACAAGGTTTGCTACTGCTGTGCTTACAAAAGCAGTAGTAGCAACTTTAGTAGAGTTATCCCCAGCAGTTTGAGTAGTAGCAATAGTTCCAGTTGGAAGAGTTGGTGTACCCGTAAAAGTCGGAGAAGCAAGTGGCGCCTTGGCATCAATCTGTGTTTGAATTGCCGAAGTTACGCCGTTTAGATATCCAATTTCTGTATCGGAAACATCTGCTACTCGTGCTTGAATAACCGAAGTATCTACTGCAACGGTTGGTGTTGCGGCTTCACCCGAATTATTAGTAAGAGTTACACCAGTTCCTGCTACAAGGCTTGCAACAAAACTTCCTGCTGTGTCTGCACCCAAGTCAATTGCATCATTGACCCATGCGGTTCCGTTCCATTTAAGGAAGTCTCCAGATGACGGAGTAGGTGCAGTAACGTCTGTGAGTGTGTCTAATGTGGTTGTAATGCCACCAGGAACAAACTTTGTACCGTTGTGTATAAGCGCTTGCCCACTACTTGCACCAGTGGTGTCAATTTGTGCATAAGTAACGTAGTTATATGTAAGACTATTCCAAGCAGTACTTCCATTACCAACTTTAGTTTTACCAGTATCAGTCTCTAAACCAAGTTCACCTTCTTCAAGGGTTGGGTTTTCAGAAGCCCATGCTGATGCAGAACCGCGACGAAGTTGAATTAAAGCCATTTAACTTACCACACCACCATCAAAGGAAAAAGTCGTACTTCTATCAATACTTGCTTGTTTAACTCCAGGAGTTACTCCACCACCATCTACTGATGTAGGAATACTGATTCCAGAACTTACTCCAGAAGAAAAATCACTACCTTGAGTAAAAATTTCAGTATCTTGAATAAGAAGTGTACCAACTATTTTTGGCATTTGTTATCCAATAATTACTGCACGGTATTGATTAGTTGTTGGTGCTGTTGCAAAACTTACAGATACTGTATCAGCAGTTGCCAATGCAATGTCTGCAATAACAACATTGTAAGGGGCTGATTTTTCAGCAATTTGAACAGTGACATCACGAGTATTTAAACCGTGAGTAAGAACAAAAGATGTTGCCGAGTTGTTACCAATATCAAATGCTAATTTTTGTGGAAGAGTTGCACTAGCACTTGCAACAGTTGCACCTAACGCAAGACGTGCTGCCGATGCTGTTGTTGAACCTGTACCACCATATGCAACGGCAATTGGTGTTGCATTCCATACACCAGTAGTAACTGTTCCTAAAGTTGTAGAAGAACCAAGTGTTTGATAAGTAGTTCCATCTTCCGTAAATTCCCATTTATCAGTAGTTTCATTCCAACGAAGTTGAACATTTGTGGAAGAACCGCGTTCAATTTCAATACCAGCATTTTCTGTTGGTGCACCAGTTACGTTGTTGTTAAGAACGATAATATTGTCATCAACTGTTACTGTTTCTGTGCTAATTGTTGTAGTAGTGCCAGAAACAGTAAGGTTTCCAGTTACAGTTAAGTTGTCATCAACTGTTACAGTTCCACCAGCCGAGTCAATTGTTAAGTTGCCAGTAGTTGTGTCAATTTCTCCTGCGGCGGTAACACCAACACGGATTGCATCAGCAGTTACACCAGCAAAAGTTACATTGTCAGTTGTGCCTACAGCCTGACCAATTGAAAGTGTGTGCGTTGTACCTTCGCCAGAAGTTGCGCCTGTTGAAGAAACACCAGTTCCAGCAACCAATGATTGAACATAATCACCAGTAGTATCCGTACCAAGAGCAACAGAGTTGGAGGCAATTGTTGCTGTAAGAGTTCCGCCGCTAAGATTTGTAAGAGTAATAGAACCAGTTAAGTCACCACCCAAAGTTATTGTTGGTGAAGCCGAGGCACTTGCTTTGGAATCTAATTGCGTTTGAATTGCTGAAGTTACGCCATCAACATAGTTAAGTTCTGTTGTTGAAAGTGTTGCGCCATCAAGAATGTTAATTTCAGCGGCATCAGCAGTAACTCCGTTAAGACCTACGGCTTCCCATGCAGTACCGTTGTATACGCGAAGTTCTTTTGCCGTTGTATTAAAATAAACTTTGCCTTCTTCCGCACCAGATACTGGGTCAGTGGCTAAGTTTTGAATAACAGCATTTTGAAGTTCGTTGCTGTTAAGGTCAATATTATTAAGAAATAAAGGCATTTTTAATCCTGTCTATGATAGGTATGCTTTGCCACTGAAACCTGCACTAAAGTTTATCACAAGTTGATTAACACTAGTATGAGTTACATCACCATATACTTTAGTTCCAGCACTGTCTATTACAGATACACCACCTGGATGATATCCTAAATTGTGTACAACTGTCCATGTTGTTGATGGTGCTGATTGTATATGAGTATAATTGCCTCCGCTTACGCCTGCAGGACCAGTTGGACCAGTTGGACCAACATTGGCAACTTTTACAACGGTTTTTTTCTTAGCACCTGAAACTATTGCGGTTCTGGTTACACTCATGCTGGTGGAGAAGAAATAGAGGCTTCTACAACAATTGTTCCTTGAGCCAAGCAACTCCAATCGCCTACAGAATCTTTAACAAATAAATCAAAATTATGAGAACCAACAGAAATGTTATTAGTATCAGAAATGTGCATTTCTAAAGTTGCTCCTGTACTTGGAGCAAGATAACCACGACGATTGGCTGGACTAAGAGCAATAACAGTAGCCTCGCTTGGCACAGATGCATACCAACGCAAATCTAATACGGTTGTCCCTGTTGAGTCTTTTGCTTGCAAATAAGCATCTTGTATAGTGAGTATGTCACCTTCATCGTCTGTTAACGTGAATATGCGGCGGAAATCCGTTCTTTGTTTGTAGCGAATTTCCATTTCGTCTGAATCCTCCAATGGGGTAATATTATTATACGAACTAACTGTAATAGTGCCTTTTGCAACTGGTTGATATACGGTTTCGTTCAAACCAATTGTAACATCAGCCCACACATCATAATCAAGAGCGCCTACTGGCAGGTCATAAGTTTCTAACTCGTCTAAAGATAGTTTTATGATTCCTTCTGGAGTTACTTCAGTTGTTATTTGCTTTTTGTTAGTACTGCTAATAGCAACAAAGGCTGATGGATTTGCAATATTAACTCTGTAATGAGTTAGTTTACTTTTTACACAAATATGACGTGTCCACGGCAACCCACGTGTGAGCGTGTACTGAACGTTAGTTGGCATTGGTTAATTTTACCTTATTCTGGTTGCTTAAGTGCAGTACCCAGCATATGAAGAACAAAGGAAGCAATTGCTATCCATAATCCCCATTTTAAAGTTTCTCCGCTAAGGGTAATTAGAACCATAGCAGTTCCACCCAGCGTCCAAGATAAGGCAAGAATCTCATCTACATACTTTTTCATTATTATCCTTTTTTACGAGATGAAACAGTTTGTGACGAACTGGTTGTAGGGATAGGTAAAGGTGCTACAAATAATACCGCAGTTGCGGCTATCACTGCACGACGTGCTCCAACGGAAATACTGGAACCAATGGGAACATAACCATCAAATACACCCTCAAATACGTTTATTTCTTCTTCAAATGCTTCTTTTACTTCTTCTGGTGCGTTTTGAACGGCTTCTACGATTGCGGCCCCATCCTCTGGCGACACCTCAGACGCAACCACGGCATCAAACACTTCCGTTGCTTGTTCGCCGTCAATGCTTTCCAACACCTTTGAACTTGTGGCAAGTTCTGTTGCTTGTTCTGCATTAACTCCGCCTTCCTGTTCAATAATCAAAGTGACTACTTCAGCAACCTGTTTTTTGGAAATAACTTCAGATTCAAGGACATTAACTATTGCTTCAAATTTTTCTGCATCAAGTTTGGTTTCCAAAACGGCAGTAAATGTTTCAATCAAAACTTCGTCAGTTACCACTTTGTCAAAGATGGCATCAAGTACGGTGCCGAATTCTTCTGCGTCAAGTTCACCCTTTAGAACTTCTTGAGCCAATTCAATTGTTTCTTCATCTGATAAATTATCATTAAATACGGCATCAAAAACTGCTTTTAATTCTTCGTTTGAAAGTTCCTGTTCAAGCAAATTATCAACATTGCTTAATAACTCTTCAACAGTGGCATTTTCTATGTTTTCAATAAATTCTGATACTTCCTCATTTTCAATAATTGGTGGTAAAGTAGTAAGTGATGAATCCGTTTCTTCTATTAGTGTTGTTTCTGTTGTATATTCCTGCGGCTGTGTTGTGTCTGTTGGCTGTTTTGTTTCGTCGGGAGCAGGCTCAACTTCGGGAGCGGGAACGGTTGTCTGGTCAGGCTCAACAGGTGGCAGAACAGGGTTTAAAGGAATTGGAATCACTACGCCCTCAGGGTCAGATGGATAAAACATATTTTCGGGTAGGTCGGATTTATTTGGGTCAGGAATACTGGGATGAGGCACGTCAGGATAGGTTGTAAATGTTTCAGGCAAATTTGTATCAGGCACTGTTGTTTCAGGTTCGGTGGTTGTAAATGTTTCGGGTAAGGTTGTATCGGGTACGACTATTGGTGATGCGGGTTCAGGCACGATTTCGGGGATGGTACTAGTTGTTTGAGTTGGTGGGGAGATTGTTGTCGTTGTGGTGGCAGGGACTTCAGTGGTGGTTGTCGTTGATGTGGTTGTTGTTGTCTGAACTGGCTCTGTGGTTGTGGTCGTTGTTGTGGGAAGGGTTGTTGTAGATGAACTCGTGGTTGTGGAAACTTCGGTTGTGGTTGTTGAAGTGGTTGCTGAAGGTACGGTTGTAGATGAAGTCGTTGTGGTGGATTCTGGCAGGGTTGTGGATGTTGTTGTCGTGGACGACGATGTTGTCGTGGGCGGCATGGTTGTTGTGGTGGATGGTGCTATAGATGAAGTCGTTGTTGTTGGTGATGGAATAGTCGTAGTTGTGGTGGTGGTTTGGACGGTTGTAGTTGATGCGGTTGTAGTTGTAGCAGACGTGGTTGTCGTTGTGTAAGCAGATTCAGAAGTTTTTGTAAAAGCATCAGCAGGAACTGTTACATAGTTTCCGTTAAGGTTCCATGCTAAATTTACCCAAGCATCTCCTCCATTTTCGTAATACCAAAGCGTTATTGGTTTAGGAACTCCAGCAACAAATTCAACTGGTGTACTTAAATTGCCTCCACCTCCTTTATCAAACCAGTTGTTATCAATTAATTGTCCGTCAATGTACAATTTTGTTCCGTCATCAGCAGCAGGGTAAAAAGTAATTGTTGCAGTAGTTGGCGATGTTATATACCCTTCGTATTTAACAATAAAATCTTCGTACATGTTAAACAACGGTTGGGAATCAAAAATGTGGTCAATGTCAGTTTGGGTTGTTGTACCTACAACAGGTCTTCCGCTGAGTGTTGGTAAAGGCGGTGCGTTGTTGTAACCAAAGTTGTTGTAGACAGTTACATTTAAACCAGGTTCTGGAGTTGCTTTAACAGTGCCAGGTGCAAACCATGCAAACATGGCAACAACCCAAAACATCCAAGCACCTTTGTGGCGGCGCATATGGCTACAGACCATGAACGGGCGACCCGCAGGTCACCCGTTCGGTGAGAACACTCAAGTTATAGTATAACATAACAAACATCATGAGTAATGTTCGTTGTAATCATCCCCGTTTTCTGCTACCCATTCGTGTAAGTCTTGATGTACTTGTTGTGGAGAAGGCCACTCTTCAGATTTCATTGGGCTTAATATGCCGTGTTTTTCATAGTCAACATAGGATATTAAATCAACTGCACCGTGTTTAGGGTGATATATATCCATGCTGGCGCCTCGGTGAATACCGTAATAACCAGATGGATGTGATACTCGGTAATGAAAACCATCAGATATGTCTGGGTCAATGGTTAACTTTCCAGGACCTTCTTTATACTTTTGTGCAAATGCTTCTTCTGTTTTGTTTCGTTCTGTTAAAAACATGTGCTCAGCGTCGTGAAAACCTGACGATTGAGCAAGAGAATTTAATAAACCTTCAGCAAGTGCTTCTCCTTTTTCTTTCGCTGCGGCGCGTTTAATTCGTTCGTTGGCGATGCGTTCGTTGTTGTGTCCAGCATCAAAATGTTCGTTACGTCCCATTATGCAATTCCAGATTCAGGAGTTTCTTCATTTGGTTTTTGATTTTTAGTCATACGTCTTTGAAACTGTTTATCACTTTCATTTTTTCTTGGAAAATCAGAACCAACAGATTTGTGAGCACGACGTAATTGAGATTCAAAATTTTCAACACCACGTCCACCTCCACCACTACTTGCCGTAGTTATTGACCCGTCATCTTTAACATGCACTACAATATGACCGTTTCTTCGTTGTTCTGCAATCATTGGATGCCCGCTACCTATAGCACGTATCAGTACATCTTTTCTGTCTTTATCAGTTTTTAAAGACCTAACATGACCTTCTCTCATAATATGTTGTTCCCAGTTAAGGCTGTTTGCTGAAACCATTAATAAACGCCTTCGCAACAAGAATCCCGTTCACCACAGTTGTAGCAACGATAATGGGCATGTTCTGGGGTCATTTCAGAACCGCAACGAATACATTGTGTAGATGTGTCTGGAACTTTAATAGAGCAGCAAAGTTCTGGTTTTTCAACATTAATGTTCATTATGCGCTCAACCTCATAGTTATTTCCCAAGCACCATTGCCTACTTTGTCAACTTTTACAAGGTACACGTTCTTGTACCCTTGTGCAGCGGCTTGCGCTTTTGCCATAGAAATAGCATCTGCCATAGATTGAGTGTAAATTGGGAACTTAACAACCATTATACTTAAGTTTACACCAAACATACAAGGAGAAAACATGATAGTAATTGGCACAACATTACATGCATTTGTTATGGATAACGAAGACCATTGGGGTTCATGGATGAGGAATGCGGAAAAAGTAAAAGAAGAATATCAGCATTTTGGAAATTGGACTGATATAAAATACTTTGCCGCAATTCAAATTGACGCTCGTGGCTTAGAACCATTTGGTCCTTTCCTTAAAAGGCTTGAGGAAATTGGAGGAGAGTTTTGGACGTATTCGCTTGACGATGGTCGTACAGAAGTAACCACCAAGAACAGAATTCGCCACATTACTGTTGGTCAAAATCTTGTAAATGACTTTGCAATGTCAATACCGTCATGTACGCACATGTTATTTATGGCTGCAGATACAATGCCGCCAAACGACATTCTCCCAAAAATGTTAGAGATGAACCATCCACTATGTGCTCCATACATCACAACATACGGATTGCGTGGACCCAGGGTTGACAAGTACTCATTCCCTGTAATGAACGCCATGGCATCTGCGGCTGCCATATTTATTGGAAGAGAAGTGTTTTCTGGAATTAGGTGGAGATGGGATATGGATAAAAACATGTCTGATGACCCGTGCTTTCATCATGATGCTTTGCATTACTTAAAGATTCCAACTTACGTGCGAGAAGATTGTAAGGCTCAACATTTCCCAATATCAGTAGGAGCAATTGAAACTCGTGGTCACGACATGACTGTTCACAGGTGATAAAAATGAAAACTCTTATTACTGGCGATGCAGGATTTGTTGGTGGATATTTCCACAAAGCGCTTGATGGTCATGACATTACAGGTGTAGATATAAAAAACGGAATAGATGCTCGTAAGTTTTTTGCAACAGATGAAACACACTTTGACCTTGTTGTTCACTTAGCGGCAATTGTTGGAGGACGAGCAACCATAGAAGGTGAGCCATTATCTGTCGCAGTAGACCTAGCAATTGATTCTGAATTGTTTCAATGGGCGTTAAGAACTAAACCAGGAAGGATTATTTATTATTCTTCTTCGGCTGCTTATCCAATAAAGTTACAAGATTATGGTTCTACGCACCACTTAACTGAGTCGGATATTGACTTAAACAACATTCAATCTCCTGACTACACGTACGGTTGGGCAAAACTTACTGGAGAGATGCTTGCAAGTTATGCAGAAAAAGAAGGACTGAGAGTTCATATATTTCGTCCGTTTTCTGGATATGGCGAGGACCAATCGCTTGATTATCCTTTTCCGTCGTTTATTAAACGTGGTGTTGAAAAAGCAAATCCATTTAAAATTTGGGGTTCAGGAAATCAAGTACGAGACTTTATACACATGGAAGATGTTGTTGCGGCAACGCTAGAGGCCGTACGGCAAGACATACAAGGTCCAGTAAATTTAGGGTTAGGGCGAGTTACTTCATTTAATGATTTGGCAACTTTGGTAGCAAACGAATGCGGTTACTCTCCTAAATTTGAAAGAATACTTGAGGCACCAGAAGGAGTTCAATATCGCGTATGTGACCCTACAAAAATGTTGTCTTTTTACACACCCAAAATAACTCTTGAAGAAGGAATTGCAAGAGCAGTAAAACTATTTATTTAGGTTTTCTTTCACCAAAACGCGCTTGTGACAATTTAATCAAATTTCGTACGTAGTCACCAGACCTTGATTCATCTGGTATTTCTCCACTTTCCGTTTTATTCCTAATGTTTCCCAAACTTTGTAGTAGTTCATCTGCTTTGGCTTTGTTAAATTGTGGGGAAAGATGAGGCGGCAAATTGAGCAATTCAAAAGCCTCGTTCCTCAAATCAACATCTTGTGGATGTTCACTAAACTTACCTTTATCCCAATCATAAGAAGCCATTAGTGCAAACATTCCGCGATAAAAGTTTGTTGAATCCTGTATTTTGCGAGTGGTGGTATCTTCAACTGCACCACTGCCAATTCCGCGCATTGTTCCAGTACTAGCCTCGTTTTGCAATTCAAATTCAGAAGCGTCTTCATTTTTTGGCATATAATTAAGTATACATTATGCGCTAGTATCGTCTATTGTCAAGTCAAACTGTGGTTTTTGGTCAAAATCTTCTGGATACCAATATTGTGTGTTGACTTTGTATTTTGGTCTTTCTCCCCATTTAGGCATATCAACAGTAAACGAAGGGTCATGAACCAATAAACGATTTCCTGGAAGTGCGGCTAGATAACCACATTCTAACCATATAAAATTAAAATGTTTGTGTTGGTCGGGCGTGCGCGAGTACACATCATCATAAGGTGCGGCAGTAAACCAATAATGTCCTTTTTCCCATGTTCCTTTTAAATATGTGCGAACAGATAGTTCCGATAACGCACTGTATTCTTCAACGCCAAAATCTTGTCCATAACAAGACCAAACTTGTAATTCACCTAATTGATGGTCATGGTCACTTTTACCGTTTTTAAGAAATGCATGAACGGGCAAATGTTGAACAAGTGCGCCATTTGATAATAGTGCTGATATACCCCATGCCCTATTTGGCAATGATGATATACCGTATAACAGCGCTGGAGTTACTTCTCCATAACCTTCTTGCATATCATATAAAAATTCGTTTTTGACATATGCATACATTGCACGAGGGATACTCGTAATGTGATGACTCATTAAGAGGGCCTGTATATATCCCTTGGGTCTTCTTCTACGTGACTTCTAATATATAAATTCATTAATCGTTCCATTCTTCAAACAAGTAATCAATGTATTTGTCTTTGTGGTCTATTTTAGGAATAAAGATATTTATTTTTTCTAATGCTTTTTCCATTGCATCTTCTGCTGCAAATGGGCTTTCTACAAGGAATTGTTCTGCATTTAAATCTGCCATATGTCTATTATCTCACAATTTTACTATTCATCATATTGTTGGTTTTCTGTTTCGTCCCAATGCCAATCATATACTACTGGTACATAGTATTCTTTTCCTGTTGCGTCTTCTGCATATTCGGCTGCTTTTACACGATGGTGACCTTGACCCATCGTATAGTCTTTGTAATGCCCATGATTTAACATTATTGTTATAGGACGTTTAACTCCTTCTTCTACAACACTATCTACTAAATCGTAATACAGTCCGTCCTCTAGTTCAGATTCTTTATGTGCCCATGTATCTTCTAAAGTTTCTCC
>Ga0214923_10004500_pt1 | contig 16787 bp, 11 predicted proteins | sample LL1510_MetaG_FD_177993 | JGI IMG/M metagenome (GOLD analysis project Ga0214923, IMG submission 177993) | Freshwater microbial communities from Lake Lanier, Atlanta, Georgia, United States - LL-1510 | ecosystem: Environmental > Aquatic > Freshwater > Lake | place: USA: Georgia | collected...
CCGTTTTAAAAAAAATAAAAAAAAAAAAATTATTATACATAGTATATAGTACGATGCTGGTAGGAATCACAGGTCCAGACGACTTTTCGATTGAGATGCGGAATCCGTTCCTATTTAATTTTATCGAGTATATGGAATCCATTTTTGAATCGGAAAATGTATCAGAAGCCATATCCAATAGTATGATCACCTATTCCACAGAGTTATTCCGTCACGATAATACAAAACAGGTAAATGCTCCCAATATTATATTCTGTAGTCGTGAATTTACGGAAACACGTTGTTTCATCTGTCTAGAACCGTTTGAAATGTTCGATGTCGTTTATGACATTCCGTGCAATCACCCCTTCCATTCCTCTTGTCTACAAAAAGCAGTGCAGTTCTCTCATATCTCATGTCCGCTGTGCAGATCCATCATACCAACAACAATGACCAACGATCCTTGATTTTTTTTTTTTTATTATTATTTGGTATTAGAGAAAAGATGAATGATACATCCGAGAACGGTTTTTCTGATTATGGATTATATGAGGTGATACCCCAATTCGTTTACCAATTCCGTCATGACGGAAATATAACATTTATTCGGACTTCCGACAGCGGTTGGATCATTATCAATCCCATGGATTGTATCGACAATATGGTTGAAATACTAGGAACATCCCTGCAATCACCCGTTTCCATCCACGGTATTTTTGTCACAAACACGTCGTTACCATGGTGGTCCAAAAAATCATCCACTGTGTATGTACCGCTTGAGTCATCATCCATTATTGCTCCGCTCAATCAGCGTCGAGAACAGGTACAACGCGACCCTCATACACCACCACATGTTATATCAGACGTTCTTAATCACGTGATTCCAATTTGTGATGATCGAATCATGATAGACGATATGGAATTCGAGATCCTGTACACGGATGATTCTCAACATTACATCTTGTACACGCCAATTTATTTCCTCCTCTTCACATCCGATATTATCGTACAATCGATCAATGCAATACCAAACATGAATCACGAATCGTTTTTCGAAAATCTTCTCAGTCGTCCCTTCATGACAGAGGTCGAGGTCAGGATCGCGTCGTATCACTCACCAACATGGGGAAATCATGACATCATTCAAATGTGCATCGATCAACGCAATCTATACCGTGTCTTATTCCAACAAACCATATTCTGTATTAATCAGGGTATGCGTCCTCTTCAGATTCGAGCACAATTACGTCTCCCATCCAATCTTCCGATATATAATCAGGAATGTCATGGAACATACCTCGAACATATCCAATACATATATGACAAACATGTCGAATCATCTCTCGATCCCAAACACATGATTCCACTTCCAGACTATGATGTCTCAAAACGTCTTTTAAAGATTATCGGTGATTCGCAATTGTATGAACATGCACTTGACGCCTTCAACAAACAGGAATACGAATGGGCGGTGTATCTCCTCAATATCCTCATTTATGTATACCCCGATTCCAATCGATACCGCGATCTTCTCGCTTCCATTTATCAGGAACTCGCTGAACAACAGGTAAACCCAATATCCCGTAATCGATTTATCCATGCAGTCCATGAGTTGATCGAAGGTGTTCCTCAAATTACAACCAGAAGAAGTGGTACAGTATCATTTGATACATTGGAATATATCCCAACATCACGCATCATCGATTATATTGCTGTACATATGGGCTTCTCCAATGCATCATCCTCTGTCATGATGGAACTCGTGTTCACCGATAAGAACGAACGTGTATTCGTTGTATGGGATCACGGCGCCCTGTTCATGACTTCATCACTCACGGAATCGGATCTAAAGATCATAATCCGCCGTGATGTCTTCATCATGATGATGTTCCATCTGATTCCATATCGTGAACTCATCGACATTGGTCTGCTGCAGTACAGTGGTGATATCCTGATATTAGAAAAATGGATCGACTGTATTGTTGATGATAAAAATTTTTCACTCATTGAATCGCTACGTAGCACCACCGATCATATTCCACTCGTCACAATCTAAACAGATACATATCTATTTTTCAATGAACGACGATATCTATCGTTACATCGCAACTTTTTTATCGGTGTTCGATGAGATTGTACTGTTGTATACGATTTTTCAGGCTAGATATCCAGTCACACTTCATCAGAATGACAAACGGTGCACGATACAAATACCCATGAATGTCCTGATAACATATATCATGGATTATCGTGTGCATCATCCTATTGGATACATAGATGAAACGGAGTGGCGACCATTATGTCAAAAAATATGGATAGAACGACGCATACCCGAAACAGTATATATCCATACCATCGATGAAAGACGCTCCGTGTTCGTTTGTCATGTACAAATAGATGATGATTCATCATTCAGATGTCAAAACTCGTCACACACAACCTTTTGCCAGTTCATGTTATCGGACATCTTCACTGTTTAGATCGATTTTCAAACCACTTTACAGTATTTACGATCATGACTTACTTAAAGAAATGACATTTCTTTACATACTTTTGAAAAAAAAGCTTTCAAGCGATAATATAATGTGATGTAGAAATTGGAATGAAAAGTTAGAAAAAAAAAAAAAATATAGAGGAATAAAAGAGTATGTATTTTTTTTGTTATTTAAATCGCCCTTTACAAACCTGTAAATCATCGACCTTAAAAACGACTTTGTACGCATTATATGATGAAAACAATGAATCAGTTGGTTCATTACTTCGTCGAATGTATTCTTTCCGACAATTTAATAATGTACAAGATCAGATCTGGATTGAGAATTCTGGACGACAGATAACGTCCGAATATATCCAGACGGATCAAACCATTGCGACAAGTGGAATTTTTTCACCGGAAGCTTGCATCCGCCGTATTTTTTATTTTACAGAACTCGATTCGATACAGTACATTTTTGTGAATCCTCCTGTTGTACGAGCCTTGTTACCCTTTACTGATGTACCCTCACCAACTAACTTTTTCACTGTATTGCGTCTTTATCGGTATGAGCTTCTACCGGATTTTGCAAAAACTGTGAAACCTACGATAGAAGCGATGGACTCGGAAACACGTATCGCCATGTATGTACAATTCAATTATTTTGAATGGATAAAGCAAGAATCACCGACAAGAGGGGGTCCACTCGGTCTGGGACATGACCAATACGCTACTTATTTCGACTTTCCTGATGAACAAACGGCGCCCTCTTTTGAACCGGACAATATTTTGATAGAAGACATCTCATCCGCCAATTATTTTTCGTTGTCTTACGGTAATCCGACGGATCCAAAATTAACGAGTTCTTTACCGTATGGTTATACAGATAGAGATCCGAAAATCCGTTTTTTCACAGAAAAGGATGTGTCCGTTCCTTCTCCTTACTACTATCCGAACCCAACATCTGGCTGTTATACAGAAAAAAAAATCTGTAGTAACACCACAATATCTCCTCCTCGACAACAATCCATGATTAAAGGGAATGTGAATGTATACCGACTTGATCGAGAAACGAGTGCATTCATTGAAGGTGATCAGTACCGACCCGGAGATTGTTTATTCACCTATCTTTTTGCGATCCTCTCGGACACACAGCCATCATCCATAACTGATTGTTCAACATTTCAGATAAAGAAATCGTATGGAATAATCGAGTACCCGGTGCCTTCGTCTGTGTACACCAGTTGTCAGACATATCCAAAAGATATCGATGTACAATACTGGAGTGTGAGTTCGCATTTGTGCAACATTGGTGAATCACCTTCGTTTGTGCCGTTCTGGACCGTGAATGCACAGATGATCTATGAAATTAGTAAGAATGGATACGGTTATATAATATGGGCTCCATATGAAGAAGTGGTTTCACGAATAAAAGACCCAAAAAGCCCGATTCCTCCACTCATCTCTCTTCCTTTCAACGACCAACAAGCATATCTGTTATTACTTCCATCTCTCGCCTTTATTTTCCGGTATCGTGAACCAGATCCATTATGGAAAGGAAATCCGATATATGCACCATGTACGGAAAACCTTGATGACATGTTTCATCATCCCATAACAAACGAACTCATCAGCCCGGATGGTACAAATTGGTGTCCACAGATCTATGGAACGGACTCGTGTTCGTCATTAGAAGAATTCGTGAATTCATTGTCAAAATCAATATAAAGGTACGTTATACGTTCGGTCACCTATCTGCATTTTCAATATCCATTCTATTTATCGTCTATGTCATGGCTTAAGAAATAACTGTTATTCTCAAATCATGTCATTTCTTTAAGTACTGTGTAAAATATATCTTCTTTCCATATATAAAGGATGAACCCGATACGTCCAATTACAGTGAATATTGGACAACCAACCATTCAGAATAATATTCCACAACCAATTATTAATAATAATATTCAGATCGATAATAATATTCCACAACCGATCAGTCAGAATCATATTCAACCACATCACTGTTCGTGTCAAACACCACCACAGTTTCCATTATCTTGTCCGATGAACAATTGTGTGACCAGAAATTGTTATCCACCAATTGTGTCATCTAATTACTGTTATCTGTCATCACCAGTGTGTTATCCACCATCACCAGTGTGTTATCCACCATCACCAGTGTGTTATCCTCCATCACCAGTGTGTTATCCACCATCACCAGTGTGTTATCCTCCATCACCAGTGTGTTATCCTCCATCACCAGTGTGTTATTCGATGAATTATTGTTCTCAATAAAAGAATTTATGTGATATGTAAAAAGAAAATGATGATCATTACTCATGTTTTCATTACGAACCCATATGAATGGAACAGGATCGAATATTATCTCCTTCGAATCGAGAAATGGATACGCAAGATTGTGGTTTCATATCCTAATCCCGATGATTTATCCTTCTCAGAGACGTGGACCGATCGATTCGAGGTGATTGGGAATCGCATACATCATCCGATTGGTGCATTTCTCGATTTTGTACAGAATTATAATAAAGATGATGATGAAGATTGGATCATGAATTTGTGTATGATACGCGATGATGAATCGTTTATCGATATGTACGATATGTTTTTCCCAAAAATTCTGAGTATCACGGAAGAATTATTTGATAATATCGAAAAGGACGCCGATATGGTTGGACCGCATTGTCTCCCACACGATTTTGCATTTTCTGAAAAGGAAAAAATTTATCTCGAGCGACTCGGTTGTTGTCTGACATGGACACGATTTGATGATGTGTACCCCCAATGGCGATCGGCGACTCCGATTGAAAAACGAGTACTTTCGAGGGTGCACAAATTCTACGATTTACCACAGATTGATTATGAACTCATCGAAATGTTGTTTTCGAAACCATCAGTGTTGGATGCAAACACTCAATTACGGATTCTGTCGCATGTCACAGATAGTCGGTTCAGAGGACTCGTCTATCTTCCGCGAATGATCTGCATGATGCGTTTCCGAATGTTAAAAAATATTTTACGATCATTCGATCTGAATAAAATGAATGATTGGGATGTATGGGAGCGTGTGATTCCATTACATACGTTCATTAACAGAGGACGTATAAAAATAATCGAATCATAAAGACATCCATTGGCAGGGTTGTAACCACCAAGCTTGTAACCACAATGTTTTATTTAGAAGTGATTTAAAGATATATGAGAATTCTTTAAATACTTTTGTCAAAAACTACATATATGTAAAAAAAAACTGTCAACCATCCGAAAAGTGAATTTTTTTTTTTTTTTCATTATAATAAAAATAATAAAATGAGCGATACTCCTCTACTTGTCGCAGCAGACCCTGGTAACTTAATATCGATCACCGCTCCTGGTTTGCGTTTATACAATACGAGCGATGGAAGCGCGTCTTCGAAAAATCCATCAGTCGTTAATGCGATAGCCAGAACAGTCATGTATAATTTGACATTTACCATCATAGAAGTTATCTATACGTTCGAGTTATTATCTGCATTACTAGATAGCGCCCCTACAGGTGTTGGTCCAAACGGCAGTCCTACACCTACTCTATTCTTTATACAGATTAATTTCCCGAACAATTCACCAGTCAAAGAATCTGATTCTTATGTTATCGATGCTACTATCCAAACAAAAGGTAATTCAGCATTGAGTCCAACATACGTGACACAAGTGTATCCTATCGGTAACAATCAATACGCTGTTGGGTTCCCTATAACAAATTTCTTCAATGTCAGCGCACCAGGTGCACCGTATACACTCTTTTTAACTATTCAAAAAGCTTAATATGACATGACAACAAAAGTGCAAATCAACTCTTTGTCGTAACATCTTCCACAGCCTGTACGAATCTCTAAAATGACTTAAAAATAAGCCATTTTAGAGATTCGTACAGGGTATGACCATCTACCATACGAATTTTTCACTCGATTTACAGCATGCTTGCAACCGCTTTAACGTTTTTTCACGAAAGTATTTAAAGATAAATCATTTCTTTAAATACTTTTCGAAATATAAAGATAATATCATTTCTTTAAATGAGTCAAGACAGTTGAAACGGTGAGAGAGATGATAACATAATTTTGCATACCCTGTACGTTCAATCATTTAAAGATAGACCATTTCTTTAAGTCATTTTAGAGATTCGTACAGACTGTGTAATTTTGAGATGGAATGAATTGTATTGTATTTACTTACAAGCAGTAAAAGATGGTAATCCTGTGCAAATAGCATTGATATTCGGATTATCCTGCAAATCGTATAAAACGACTCCATTAATCTGTACATCTTGAGATAATGATTCATCTAATACGGAAAAATATAATATTCCGATGACATTTGTTTTTGGTACACCCTTCGGTGCTACAACTGCTTCGATTATCGCCTGAGTTGTTAATTCATCAGGAGGAATTTGTGCGAGTATATTCGGATCGACATCTTTCAATAGATTGGTGGTGGAAATATTTTGAAGTGTTTTTGGTGAATAGAAGAGCCATCTTCCACTACCGATAAAATCTTTATTATTATCATCACCAGAATATGGATTCAATGCATCCGACCATTGTAATAACATGAACACATCTTTCTTTTTTCCGTCCACCAATGTTTTACCTGAAATTTGTGTGGCGATAAACGAAACTGTTTTCGAGTCCTTGTCGATATTAGGTTGTACTGTATAAAATGTCATATTAATCAGAGTCTTATTCTGTGTAGGATCCATATAATATACACCTGTAGTACCGATATCTGTTTGCTTGTCTTTGTCTGTATTATATTTTACATATGGGAGATAGATACCACCAAACTGTTGTGTATATGTCGAGTCACCAAATGCTTTACTATTACCAGAACTAAATACTTGGGTATTTGGAGGTGGTACAGCAGACGATGAACCTGTCGTTGTCGGGTAAGAAAATGTAAGCTGATACGACTCACTCGAACTATTGATCGTTATTGTCAGATTTAACGGAGCACTCAGAAAATACGCGCTCTTATCTTTACCTGTCTGAAAACAACCTTGCGACATGTTTTGAGCAGTTATATGATTTTTTGAAAGAGTAGAGAATGAGTTGTTTGCTACACCGAAATATGTGTTTGGATTAGGATTTTCAATTGTAAAAAAATAATTATTATAAATGTTTAGATAATAACCGTTGTATGCAGAAGTCGTACTGATCAATTTAGCGTTCACGGATAATGATACTTCTGCAATATTTGCAGTAAAATTCGTTGAACTCATTATTACATTCACAATATTTTTTTTTTTTTCATGAATAATAATAGAAGCAAAATATAAATGAGCGGTTTCTATCAAGGAAGCATTATACCCTTCACCATGACCGCTTTGCAAAATCCACCTATCACTACTTCTGCTGCTGATTGCAAATGTACATTCATCAATCGATTCCAATTATCTCCGTCTCAGCAATTCGAACTCTCTCAATTCGTCCAGGACAATCTCACTTCTGTTAATTCATTGGTCGTTGCTTTCAACCAGATGGAATGGTTGAATGGAACCATTATCCAGCCTTTCTATACCGATATAGCATTGGATGCTACGAGTGGTGTCATGACGGTGAAACTGAAAACCTTCTCATCGGGTTTACCGAATAGTGGAGGATGTACAACTCCAGTAGATACAGAGTATACCTTCACATTCAGTAATGTCAATACGAATAAAACATCGGATACACAGACAATCACATTTCTGAAATGGACAGATAATTATAATACGGATCCGAGTTGCAATCCAGAATATATAACAGGACAAGTGACATTACAATTACCTACTGACTTTAATATAATTAAAGAGTTAGTTCCAATTACAATAGCAGGAAAAACGACTCTAGTTCCAACAAATGAAGACCGTCGCACGCTTCCTCTTTGTCAAACCACGATCGATAATTCAGCAGGTTCGAATAAGTACGCTGTCTATTCTTCGACAATATTTGTACAATTGGTCAGTAATACGTTAAAGAAAAAAGATGGTACAACTAATGAAACATCTGTCCAACCATTCTTCACATCAACAGATTCGATAAATGGAGATTTTTACACCAGAAATGTTGATTACGGAAGACCAAGCTACCGTTGTGGAAATGTTCTTTCACTAATAAATAAAAATGTGAATGCGAATACGATTGGTGTGATTCCCCTTGAATTGAAAGCGCTCAACGATACTTTTTCTCGTAATAATATCCCGATGATAGCAGGATCATTTCCTACAAATACGACAGTGAATAATAATTTGAATTATATAAATAATCAGCAAGTCATTCAGATCTACGAGTCTGCTGATTCTCGAAAATTCCCTCGATACCTGACTTATCGTGATCGTGGAAAATTTAATACTCCTTACATGACATGTGAAACTTACTTGGGTGAACCGTGTAATGACCCCCTGACATACTGGACGATTTATCGCATAAAGGATGGTGTACCGGATACGACAAGCAAGGATCCGATCACAACAACCGACACGGTCGCATTCCAGAGTCTCGGTCCAATCCCGGACAATCCAGGTTTTTATTGTTCATTCATGAGCTGTCAGAAACAAGGAGGTCGTGCACCATCGATGGAGGGTAAAACGACAGCTGGTATATGTGAACAATGGTCATTGGTAGGAGCAACCGATGGAGGACCCGACAATAAAGTGATAGCGGAGAGGACACAGTTCAGAATTCGATCATCACCGAATAAGAAGATATGCACAAATCCGAACGAAGATCTGACCGCCCCATGCCTGGTAGTTCTAGAAATTGAAGATGTGTGTCTTGATAATAATAAAGGTGCAGACCCCGGCAGTAAATTATGGTCGTTCAAGATTGTGCAAATGACAGCAGAGATCGACGCTAGAAAGTGTACAAAATCATGATATGATCTCCAGTTAATAGCGTCCTGGCTAAACCAAAAAAGCACATCTCGACTTAAAGATAGGCCATTTCTTTAATTGATTTAAGATATTCGTACATGGATATGCAAAAAAAGAAAAGTATAATCAGTAATGAACATGATCGTAATTTATGTAGAAGTTGTCAGGGTCATAAACCATTTCCAGAGTTATAACCATGAAAACCAATCTTCACTATATAATTGAAAAGATTTATGATTGATAATTCTTTCTAAGCGCTTTAAAGCATGCTTTCATATGATTTAAAGAATTCTCATATATCTTTAAATTACTGCTAATAAAACTTTATGATTTACAACCCTGCTTTCAATTACTATGAAAGTCTCTTGTAACCGCTTTAAATTTCTTTCTAAAAGTATTTAAAGAATTAACAGAAATTCTTTAAACCATAAACGTTAAAGTAATTACAACTCTGATAGGAATGAATGAAACGACATATAGCAATTAATTATGCAGACGATGTTTGTCCAATGACAATCATGTTTTCAGAGCGGATTGAATTCAATATGGGGACTCCACCGGTGTTTTTAAATGTGTAAGAAATTTCTGCTAAAATATTATTCGTTGGTGAAGCCATCTCTCCCAGTGTGCAAATCTGTCCATTCGATGATGCTGCTTGTAGGTACATTGTAAATGAAACAGACGTTGTCTGTGTGGTCTGTATGAGCGAGTTCTCCAAGATATTCAATAATTGATTTGGTGAGTAAGGTATGGAGATATTTACTACTTTACTGGATATTTGTAAACAGGTTGACCCCGGTGCTAATGTAGCGAATTTGAACTCCTGATTACTCTCACTTGTATCATCTTCATTGAATGTGTACACTTGGACAAGACGATTGAGAACATCCTGTTCATGATCGAGTGTTGTATAAGTGGATACGAAAATTATTTGTGCATATGATTGATTTGCATCATTAGTCCCAATTACCATATAAGTATCGAAATATTGAATGACAGTTTGTGCTAAAACAGCGGTTTCTACTGCTGATGTACGAATAACCACGGGCTTGATACTTTTACCCGACGAAACCCCAACTACAGTATTTGGAACAAGAAGACACCCATCAGATGATGGAACGACATAACTCGCTGAACTCGTATCAGGAGTTAGATTTATATTTCCAAAAGCACCCTGAGGTGTATTACCACTACCCATGGTATCCGACATTGCAGATCGTGAAGTAAGTGCTGCTCCCATTATTATCCGATGAACTTTCTACATAACATAAATATTTTATTTATTTATTTTTATTTATTTTTTTCGTTTTTTGTCTCCAATTTGTATACGTACATACAATGTATATATTTTATGCAGATCATTACAACTAACTATATTATAAAACTCGTTTGACGAAATGTTTTAAAGCGTCACTGTCATGCTTGTAATAGCTTTAAAGCATGCTTTCATTTGATTTAAAGAAATCATCATATCTTTAAATCGCTTCTAATAAAACTTTAAGATTTTGGTTACAAGCCTGGTTAGTTACTGTAAATGATTCAGAATCAGAACGCCAGTTCCGCGTCGTTCTTCAGTTTGTATCCCCTCCAGAACGTCTCATTGTTCACCAATTTTCCAATCTTCTTCGATACATTATCGATAAAATCGCTCTTCGATGGGACCGAATGATTCGGGAATGAATCACGGTACCAATCCTTAAAATTACAATACAAATCATTAATTTCCACCTTCGCCTTCGGATCTTCACGGTCTTCACGCAAGAATTCACGACGGAACATCCCGTATGTATCATTGCTACGATGGTACGCCTCTGTCGCCACGCGCACCTTCTCAGGTTCTTCCACCACTTTCGGTTTGACCTTGAGACGTTCCAGAAGATACCACGCCATCGCCTCGATCATGTTCGGAATATTATCCTTAAAATGTGGATCCTTCGGAAAAATCTTCTTCTCGATCTGCTCTTCAATCGTTTCCGGTGGTTCGTTCGAAAACGTCGACTCGAATGGGATCACACGGATACGATTCCATGTCGCCGCATCATCATTCGGTAGTTTCGGAAGATCATTACAAATCAACACTAATTTAAACATGGGTGTGATTTCTTCTCCTTCCTTGAAAAGACCACGTGCATAGAATGTATCGTTGCCCGACAACTCCTTCAGGATACCCACATTGATCACATCACGCTGATCCGGTTCTTGGAGCATAGCTAACCGTACACCGTTCCCTGCACGAATCAGTTCGGGACACGCCGCACTTGATTGTGTCCGTTTCCCACTGATGAGACTTGTCGGGAGTTTGATGGAATATGGACCCAGCATCTGTTCAAACAATGATTGTGTAATCGATTTACCGTTATCTCCATCGCCCGTCCAGATCTGGAAGATCTTGTTGAAATTACCCCCGATAAATACATCACATGTCGTGTTCATGAAATAATCACGCACTCCACGATCCGGGAATATCTTTTCATAAAACTCAATCACCTTCTTCACCGCCTCTGATTCCATCGTGTATTCAGGATTATAATTCACATTCATCTTTATACTGATATGATCTTCCGGGTATCCATTACGAAATTCGTGTTTATGAAGATCATAGATCCCGTTTTTGAATCCGATTAGATAAGGGTTCGCATCCAGTTTCTTTGAAAAATGTTCGTCATAAAAAATCTCCATGGCTTCTTTCATCACGTGGTTTTTGTACGGTGACGATTTCAATTGTCGGATCAATTTTAAGACCAGAGTCGTTTTCTTCTTCCATTTCTCTGTCTCCTCCTCATCATCCGCCTTCGATGTGCATTTCAAAAAATACTGTGCAATCTTCTCATATTCCATCACCAGATCCGATGATATTTTCGATCGTAATACAAAACCGTCCTCGATCCTCTTCCACACATGATCATGAAACTGGTACCAGAAACGATGATTGATGGATGCGCACACAAAATCCGTCTCATACTTTAGGTATAACAAGTACGCGACATCATGATGTGTCCCCTCCATCTTCAGGCATTTCTCCAGGAATGGTTGGGTATGCACCTGGATGACCTTCTGATAATCCCCCTCGTTCGATATCTTGGCCAGATACTTAAGTGATGATATCGATAAATTCTGTACACGCATTCTTGACCATTCCAGACGACATCCACCCTCTGAATATTTATCTGGATCCCTTTTGGAAAAATTATCCCATAATCGGTACCCAATCTCTTTCCCACTAAAAATATTGTACAGAATCCATCCAATCCTCATCCAGTGATTACGATCGCTGCTATACTCTGTCGGCAGGATGAACAATAAATCCTCCACCAGTTTCTCCGTATTCTCGATCGAATGAAGATCGGTCTCAATCGATTGACTCTTTTTTTTGATCGTTGTTGTCGTGTTCGCTGTTGGTGCAATCGGTTGTGGAACAATATTATTATTGTAACACTCTTGACGCACCTCGTACATGAATGCAGTCTTCCCTTCCAGATGAATACTAAAAATCTGTGGTAGATGTTGTTCCACATCTTCTTGACTTGTGATCGGTGTGGAGTTATAAATCGGAAAATCGTAAAGATACGTCCACCATTCCTCCGATTCACGTCCATTCTCATCATACACCATTGTGATCTGGTAAGTATCCATTCCTGCTTCTTTCCTCGCTCCGTACAATAACCACGCCTGGCCGTTCCCTCGACAGTAACCCCGATCTACCAAACTATCAGCGGTCGATGCAAATGGTAGATTGCTTTCAGAAATACGTTTCAGATCCAATCTCACTCTTGTCAACAGCACATTGTCCTGGTGAGCACGACTCATAAAGATACGAGGAAAATGGAGATGGAAACCGTTTTTATAGTATTCTTTACTTCCTTTTTTCTGGATGTACGGGGGTTTTTCCATAAGGAAACATACCAGATCCTCATCTTTTAAATCAATCAGGATTTCACGCAGGTTCTTCTGATAAATGTCGACCAGTATCTTCACATGATCGTGGTTGTATAGTGATTGGGGATGGTTCTTGTCATGATCGACCTTGATGTCCACATCGATAACTACGGGTATGTATGTCTGATGATGTTGTGTCTCTGCGATCCCTAGAGGCTCGACCGTGTACAAGCAGTTATACATGCGCCAGAATTTATCCATCTCGGTTCTCCGAAAAAAATATTTTCCTTTTGGACCGAAGAGAGAAACATGGGAAGGAAGACTATCGGTCTTGTGTTCTTGCAAGAAATTGGACCATTGACTTATCTGGCTCGACATTTTTCTTGAATAATCTGCGGATTTCTCAAATGCACGACAATTATTTTTCCAAATCATTTTTTTTTTAACATCATTCATCGCGATTCAGACAAACATGACGTATGATTTAGACAATATTCGTACAATCTAACCGCTTTATTAGAAAGAAATGGCTTAAAGAAAAAGTATTTCTTTAAATACTTTTATCCAAAACTGTACTATGATGTAAAGAATTATCATATTTTTAAGTCATATGAAAGCATGATTGATTTAAAGAGGTGGTATACATTGTTGTGCAATCTTATTGCACGTGTTCAGTAACATAATCATGAAAGAGAATGGCGTTGTATGGTGCGGATGTGAATTTTCCTGTCGACACGGTATAATAGTTCCGATCCATGTCTCGTATCCTCTCCTCATTCCGTGAATGCAGTTCACTATCCTTTTCATCAATATCCTTATCACCCCTACCAACAATGACCCCGCCGATGATCCTCGGTCGGATGAAACGGATTGTTTTACCAAATATCGCACCGAATCTGTCTTCATGCATCGATATAAACTCATCCTTATCCTCCACCAGAGTTTCGAAACTCCAATGATTCGGGGGAGCGTCCGAACAACAGAATGCTTTCATACTATAGGGATACCAGCTGAAGTACATGTAATCTGCGAAATTCACGAAATCTCCGAAAGGACCATTTACAATTGTAATGGACCTTTCATCATCTAAAGATTGGATCTTGTCCGATACAATACCACATTTGTATCGATAGTTTGTGTCATTACGAGAATACGGTAATACACAGTTATCAATCAATGTCTTGTGTTCCCATAAACAGTTGACCACTTTTTCGCAATAGAATACATCATTACCGGTCTCAATCTGATAATGAGAGAATGTCTTTTTTACATGTCTGATTGTGTTTCCAAGAAATACTCGGATTCCTTGTCTTTGTATCGTATGAAACACCACGTTATTCAGCCATTCATGATCGATTGCGTATTCTTCCGTCTCATAACAACACTGGAACTGATCATATGGTACGGATACCTTACGGAATAGAGTTTCTGGAGTCTCTCCTAGATAATTCAATGTGTTATCCGTATGAATGAGCTCTTCATAACGTTTCTGAATCTTATGAAAGAATGTGTCGAGTTGTGACTCATTGAGCAGAGATGTTGTCGGTACGAGATAAACGAATGGTTTTGATTTAATCCGTTTCCAATCGACCTTCTGATCAATCAGATATTCGATACTATTCGAGAATTGCAATGCATCGATCAACATCTTATCTGCAGTACGGAATGTGTGATCGTTGGAATATACAAAGCCCAGATGGATCTTCCCTTCATGATTTGCACTAGCGCCATGCATCAGACGCTCGTTTTTATCGATAATCGCCACACGAAAACCTTTTTTATACAGGGACAATGCGATGCAACATCCTTGTATTCCACCACCCATGATAATATAATCAAAAGTATTTTCTGGTTGGACAAACTCATTTATCCGATATTTTGATGACAGTCGGTGTTTTATGGCGTCATGTAGGATCCGTCGTTCATCATCCGTTGAAACATATTTTCTACAAAGCATCCACACAGATAAATAGAATTTTGAGATTCGATCATTCGTGACGTTCCATTTCGTGTGCGTGTTATCGCCGTGATAACATTTATAATAGGGGACATCGACTCCGACCATCTTTCCGGTTATGGCGTTTTGGAGTATCTGAAAGGTATCGACCATCATGTCATTATCCAGCTGTTCATTCAGATAGAGCAATTGTGGATCTGACGATTTCCTGATTAGACCTCTGAACGAGACCGCGTCACTATGATTTAATACGAAATCTGTCATTCTTGTAATAAGATCATGATCGATAATGCTCTTCTGTCTGATCGTTCCTGTATGTGAATAATTGGAATCTACCTTGATGATGTATGGAAAACAATTCGTAATGTCTGCATCTTTCTGCATTTCCTGGAATAGATTTGAAATATAATGGGTGGGTACGTAATCATCACACGGAATGATACAGAAATACTGAAACCGGCTCATAGAAATCAATCGGTTACAGTTCTTAACCCAGCCGATGTTCACCGGATTTGATAAGAGCACCACTCTATTATCGGAAATAAACGATTGCAGTAATTGCAGGCTATTATCGGTACTACAATCATCCGCGATTAAGAGTTCAAAGTCTGTAAAGGTCTGATCGAGGATGCTCTGGATACATTTTTCAAGGAATCGTTCTCCATTATAAACGGGAACACAAATTGAGATCATGATAATAATTTATTAATTACCGCTATGCAAAAAAAAAAAAAAAATAAAAACTAAATATTTAAAAAATAATTACATATTAAAAAATATCAATGACAATTTTTCATCGTGATGAAGAAACATATACACATACATGCATCGATCAAAATCATAAAACTTTAAAGTGATTTAAAGAATTAATTAGAATCATCACTTTAAATCATATGAAAGCGGTTTACAATCCTGGACAGGAACGCGCGAGCAGGCTTTACATGAATACCAGAGAAATGAAAAGATCGTATTCACATATGGATCAAGTCTGAAATCCACGCAGTCACTCGAGACCAAATACTCAAACACTGAAACGTTTCATCAAAAGTATGTAAGTTCATTTCTAAAAAGCTTTAAAACATTTAAATGAAGATTTTACAGATTCGTAGATTGTCAGATGGATTCATTGGGGTACATCCGTATCTTGATGCTCATGGCGTTCAGTTCTTGGAACAGCAGTTTGCACGCATACGGTAAGAACACCGTACGGATATTATTCCCACCGCACATATTACAGCTCTCCGTCTGATGCGGCATCGAACCACAGTCCGAACACAACGGTACACTAAATTTATCGCTCATATCGAACAGACGCTCGGTCAAGAAACGCGATACACCGTGTGATATCATGCAGTCTTTTTCCATCTCACCAAACCGCAGACCACCATCACGTGAACGTCCCTCCAGTGGTTGACGTGTGAGCGCCTGTGCACTCCCGTGATTACGCGCATGAATCTTCGATCCCACGAGGTGTTTCAGACGATGATAGTACGTCGGTCCAATAAAAACGAGTGACTGGAACAATTCACCGGTAAAGCCGTTCATCATGGTCTCATAACCGTGTTCTTCAAACCCGATATTCCTCAATTCCCCGC
>Ga0214923_10004501_pt1 | contig 16787 bp, 12 predicted proteins | sample LL1510_MetaG_FD_177993 | JGI IMG/M metagenome (GOLD analysis project Ga0214923, IMG submission 177993) | Freshwater microbial communities from Lake Lanier, Atlanta, Georgia, United States - LL-1510 | ecosystem: Environmental > Aquatic > Freshwater > Lake | place: USA: Georgia | collected...
ATCGTGTCGATCAAGGCTGACCTGCACATCCTGCGTGCTAACAATCACTGTAGGCTTGCGATAGCCATTTGGGTATTTTTTAGTAACCAATTTGTGGTCGCCAGCAGTGTATACGCATACGATGCGTCCATCGCCAGATTCTTTGGCGCGTTCTTTTTTAATGGTCTGTAAGGATTTGGATATCAAGGTTTGCTGACTAGCAGCATCTTTTTCGATCTTGGCGCTGATTGAAGCGACCGTTCCCAGAACAAGGATCGAAGCAAATAAACTTTTGGTAAAAACCATACGTTTCATAGCATTTCTCCGTTGAAGGTTAGTCTCAAAACTAAGTACGGGGGGCGCCATTTTTCTATTTGTCACAAATGGGCTACCCGACTGTCCGCTCTAAAGTGAAGAGGCTGTAACATCAGCCTGCAATCCGCGGATACTTTAAAAGAAATATGCGTAAAAACCTCTCTTTTACGCTCGTCTTGAGGTGTTAACACCTGGAAGCTCCTACACCTTACCCGAAAGGGAAACGGGTGTCAAATTCGCCCCACTAACCACCGGTCAAGCCCCTGTAAATCAGCGTGTAGAGAGACATTACCAGAAAAAAATGGCGAAAACAACGATTCAACCGGTCGTGCGTCGGTGCCAAGCTCGCAAACAAAGACAGGCAGCCCGCGCTTGGCAAGAATGCCTTGAGTATCTAGCCAACTTACCAAGCCCTTGGCCAAGGCGCGATAGAGCGCCAAGCCGTGTTCTGAAGCCACCAAGGCGCGCTTGTCTTCCCAGGCCGCTACCTCGGGAGCCAGCGAGGCGAATTCGTCTTGAGTGATGTAGGGCGGGTTGCTGACGACAAGGTCGAAACGCGCGGGGGCGAGGCTGAGCGTAGCGCTCGCAACATCCCCCACCACAAACTCACCGTTCGACACGCCGTTAGCACGTGCATTTTCCTGCGCCAACGCAATCGCCTCGGAAGCAATATCGACTCCCACCACCCTGGCGCGCGGGAAGGCCTGCGCAAGCGCCAGCGCTATACAGCCACTGCCGGTGCACAAATCCAGTATGCGCAGCGGTTCGTGCCGCACGGGCTGAAGCTGGTTTATGAGCCAAGCAACCCATTCTTCCGTTTCAGGCCGGGGGATCAGGGTCGGCGGACGCACGGCAATGGTTAAATCCAAAAAGGGCACGCTACCTAACAGATACTGGAGCGGCATGCGTTCTTGTATGCGTCGTGCCACCAACGCCGCCAGCTGCTCATGCTGCGCGCGGGGCAGGCACCGGCCTGGATGCGTCAGAAGCATGCCTCGTGATAGGCCCGTAACGAATTGCAGCAGCTGCCAAGCTTGGCTTTCTGCCTCACTTCGGCAGTCACAAGCAGGCAGCAATGCTTGGGTCAACGCTTCAACAAGAGATTTCAAGCGATCCTCGACGGCCATGCTGCCACCAGGCCAAAAAAGATTTAAGCGCTTGCACGCGATAAAAGTACAATTCGTAGGCCGGATCCGAACGCAACTCGGCATAGGTCTTAGTCAGTCCGTCAGGGATAAAACAGCGGTCGTAGGACAAGGCTGGGTGGACGCTGCCGGTATATTGTTTAGTCAACGTGCCGTCACACCGCCCTTCAAAAACGTGTGGCTGGCCCTGCGCATCAACATAAACCAGGTACAGCAGGAAGTATGCCGGGTCCTTTTCATCGAATAGGCACTTAAGCCCCTCTATGCCAATGCCGTAGGCAACAAACTTGGTCAACACCCCCGGAAACTGGTTCCAGCGCTTGAAGTAGATGCCAGAATCATCAATGATAAGCGGCTGCTTCAACGCTTGCCAGGCTTTGGCAGCCTTATCCAGCGCAACAAAGCGATGATCCATTGATTGCACTTCGGGCACATCAATATCAACCTGCTTTAAAGTAATGGATGGTTCGTGCCGCTCAATATAACGAGCAGCTTCGGCAAACTTGCCATCGTTGGATGTTACGTATAACAGTTCTTTTTTCATGTCCTAGATTTCGATAAGCGCGTTAACCACGCCCGCTAGTTTAGTCAGTGTCGCTACCGCCTTGGTTCGCTCGTCAAACAGTTTTTTTAGCGTCGCTGCCTGCTCTTTGCCGACTTCTTTGGTTGCACGCAAGGCATCATTCAGAATCTCTTGCAGCGCAGTTTCTTCAGCCGCAAGCTGCTTGGCAAAGTGCAACATCGAGCTTTTACCCGCACCGTAGCGCTCGACCAAGGCTGCCTTGAGCACCTCTCTGGCTGCATTTTTGTCCTGCCCAGCAAGCTGTTCAAGCTGATTGGCCACCGCTTCTTGCTTAGCCCAAAAAAGCCCCTGCATCCCTGCCTGCGCCTTTGCCCAGGAGCTGTCAGCCGCGGGCACGGTTGCTATAGAGGTCACACCGTCAGCGCTTTCAAAAATCTGGGGACCCTTCTTGCCATGGAATAACTCTTTAAACGTCTTGCCGGCTCCATTGGTCAGTGCCCGCGCCACCTTGTCGCGCATGTGGTTGAGGGTGGCAAGCATGCTGCGCGCCTGGAGCGCTGGGCATACCAAGGCGACGAGGCAGCATACGCTTAAAAGGCGCACGACGCGTTCTTGGAACCCTTCGACTAAGCTCAGAACGGAGGAATAAAACGGTTTGATCAGCTTATTCATGGTCGCCAAGCTCCTTTTCATGCATTGAGCAGATTCTGCACATACCCCTGTGCGTCAAAGACCTTAATATCTTCAACCCCCTCACCAAACGTGATGTACACGATTGGTAGGCGCAGCTTTTGGGTTATAGCAAAGACGATCCCTCCTTTGCCAGTCCCATCCAGCTTGGTCAATATAATGCCGTTGACGTTGGTTGCTTGGTGAAACACTTCCGCCTGCGCCAGGCTGTTTTGCCCAAGCATCGCGTCAACCGTCAGCCAGGTGCAGATAGGTAGCTGGCCCAGCTGTCGCTCTACAATCTTTCTGACCTTTTCCAACTCTTTCATGAGGTTAACTTTGGTTTGCAGACGACCGGCGGTATCGATAATGATGTGGTCATACCCCTCGCGCGCGAATTGCGCGCACGCATCAAACACAACGGCGGCCGGATCTTGATTCTCACGGCCCGTGAAGACGGTCACTCCCACTCGCTCAGCCCACGCGGCCAACTGCTGAGGCGCGGCTGCCCGGAACGTATCGCCAGCGACAACCATCACACGCTTGCCCTGTTTTTTGAGCAACGCCGCGTACTTAGAAATAAAAGTTGTCTTCCCGCTCCCATTCACCCCAACCAGCATAAGCACGCGGGGAAGTGTTTCCCCCTGCTCGGCCTGCACAAGCATGTCAACCAGAATGCCCTCCAGGGCATTTTTAGCCTGTGCCATGTCGGTCACGGCCACACCCTGCATGGAAGCTTTTAGCCGCTCAATGATGGTGGTAGTGGTCTGCACGCCGGCGTCGGCGCTGATGAGCACCTCGGTCAATTCTTTGAGGAACGCCTCATCAAAGCTCCCTCGGCTGAACAGGGACTGCACCCCCTGGGCAACGGCAGCGTAGACCTTTTTTATTTTTTCTTTCAGGAAATTAAACATGGAGGCGAAACCTTTATGGACTGGGACGTTTGGTTTGTCGGCACCAGTATAGAAGAAGTTGAGGAAAAAGGGAAAAGAGGCTCATGGCGGCGCCTACTATATTCTATTTGAATATTATTGCATCCGCTCCACCAACTTCGCTACGCTCAAAGTAGGTTATTTTAAAAAGCTTACTTTTTACAAGCTAAATTGATGGAGATTCTCATGTTGCGTCGCACTCATTTAACTGTCCTGATCGCAGGATTGACGTGTCTGCTGGTGGTGAGCAGCACCACGTGCTCTATTTTAAGCACCGTTCAAGCTGTGGCAACCGATCCAGTAACACAGGCCGCCAGCTCAACCGGCTGGGTCCCGACCCGCAACCCTCAGACCGGCCAAGCGTTTACCACCTGGCTTGACGCATGGCAACTGCCACAGGCAGGGCAAGGCGTAATTGAGTTCACCGCTACAAAATCCCCAGACGGCGCAAATTTCAAAGATTTTTACCTTTGTTTAAGCCCTACCAAGCTAGACGCCAATGGCGCCGTGCGCAATAGCAACTACCCAGCTGACCCGGCAGTGGACACCAACTTGCTGTTCCTTGCTCTGTGCGGATGGAATAAGAAAATGTCGGGCGCTTTGCAAGGGGTAAGAAATGCATCCCACCAACTTGTTGCATGGTTTGCAGACCAAACACGCACCGCGCTGAAGCAAAGCGCATCAACCCCGACCTACGACTCGTTCCCGGATATGCTCCTAAGCCAATCAGTAGATGTACGCGTTGAAATTGACCAGCTCAACACTAAGCGTGTCTTAGCATTCATTAAAAACACTGGCGAAGCGGTTACTTCTTATAAATTAGTGCTGGCCTATCCCCTTAAGAACAACGCCACCTTTGCTGGCAACCCATGGCGCTACTTCTCTTTTGCCAACCCAGACATTCAATATAGCAACTTGCGTGTGCTTGCATACAACACGCTCCTTGATCCTTCTGTCCAAGTCCAAGACAGCGCAGGCAATGCGGAGACGTTAATACAAAACCCAATTATTATTAATCCGTTGGCACTGATAAGCAACGCTATAACTAGCGCAACAAGCCTGGCAAACAATCTGGCAAACAATATAGTTCAAGCGGTGACCAGTAACCTAACCCCGGGCAATCCGACAACATATACCTCGGTAAGCACCGGCAACCCTTTCAAATTCATGGCTTGGTATGACGGATGGAAGCTCCCACAGCCAGGACAGGGTGTAATCGAATTCACCGCGCAAGATCCTAACGGCGTTCTCTCCAACGTCTTAGTGTGCTGCAGTCCACAAGGTTGGGCTCAAACAGGCGCCATCAATGGCCAATACCCCGCAGATGCTTGGAACAATACTCCCTTGATGTACCTCATTCTTGGCGGCTGGGGAAATAAATTGTCGGCTCTGGTGCAAGGCGTAAGCGTAACGACACCACTGCAAACTTCCTGGTTTGATCAAACGGGCACATTGAACAACAAACTTACCTCAGCATGGCCAGCCCCTGATGTTATAAAGGATTTCCAAGACGTCCTTCCTGGCGCAACCGGCCCGGTTGATTTCCGCATGGAAGTTGACCAAGTTGCAAGCAAGACGGTTATTGTCTACGCCAAAAAATCTGGTGATCCTGCTTCAAATTACAAACAGATCCTCAAGTATCAGGATGCACAAAATACGTTTAGCCAGCAGTGGCAATACTTCTCTTTCTCATCGTATTGGAATACCATCAATTACTCTAACATCGCGGTAAAGCCATATGCAGCACTGCCACAAACGATGGGTCTGACAAGCACGGTAACTGAAGCTGCTAATCCAACCACTGCCGCTGTAACTGCCATAGCAAAGACGACTCTAACTGCCAGGGCAAAGAAGGGATCCTTCGCAACGTGGAACGATGTCTTAGCTTTTGCTACCCCAGGTAAGGCGGCTATTGAATTCACGGTTACTGACCTGGATAATCGTCAAATTAATGACGTGTACTGCTGCTTCAGCCCAACACAGTCTGCCACTGACGCTAACAGCCTTTCCTTCGCTATTGGTGGTTGGACCAACTCAGCAAGCGAAGGCTGGGTTGGCGGTCCTTACAACATGCCAGCTCTCTTTAGAATCCAAGGCACCAATAATAAAGTGCTTCCTACTGCTATCGGCAGCCTAGACTTCCGGATTGAAGTTGATCAGCTCACTGGCAATGGTAGCTTTACTGTTTATACAAGGCCTACAGGCGCTCCAGCAACCAGCTTCACGCCATGCCTGACCTTCCAAGGGTCAGCGTATCAAGCGCTGCCCAAAACGCCATGGCAATATTTCTCTTTCTCGTCGTACGAGAACAATCTGCAATTCAGTAACATCACGGTAAAACCGATGGCACCCGTGGCGCAAGGTAGCACATCCACCGCTGCTCCAGCCACTACCAACTCTGCACAGAACTATACCGCGCAGAATACGGGGCTAACATTTGCTGACTGGTACGACCAGTGGGCACTGCCAACACCGGGTGTAGGCGCTATTGAAATGAGCGTGCAAACAGCTCATGACCTGTTCTTTGCAATGAGTCCAATTCAGTTCAATCCTGCCGCACGCGATGCCAACAAAGGCAATGACGTTAACGACGCCTCGTGGTGGTTCGCCTTTGGTGGCAATGCAAACACCACGATGCTTGCCTTCCAAGGATTAAGCGACACTTCCAATAAAAAATTCGGCCAGCAAATGGCATTACCTAACGGCTGGACAGCAGCGAATCCTGGAACGAATAATCCGTTTGATATGCGTATAGAAATTAACCAAACCGAGCACCCAGTAGGTACCTTTGACACACGCTCAAATAAAACATTGGTAGTGCCGGCAAACAGCCTAGTGGTACGCACCAAGCCTGCTAACAGCGGCGCTGATGCATTCACACCACTGGTAACTATTCCGCTGACGCCAGGCCTTGCGCAATGGAAATACTTCTCATTTGGCTCACAGGGAGATGCCGCTGGTAACAAAGCAGTATTAACCAACATTACCGTAATGCCACTGCTGCAAACCCAAAGTACTCCAGCCGGCTTTGAAGCTGAAGTTGGTACCACAGAAGTTATCGCTGCTGGTGGCGGAGACTTCTACTGCTCAGCATTTGATAATAAATCAGTATGGAAGCTTAACCCAAGCGCAGCTGGTGCCAACCCTTGGGTGCCGGTAACCACCGCAGGCCTTGATGCCAACACGACCATCGAGGATCTGGCATGCGGCGCCGACAACACCTTCTGCGTACTGAACAGCCAAGGCGGAGTCTACAAATACGATGGTAACCAGAACGCTTTCGCTCTTCTGACCACACAAACCCCTCGTCAGATAAATGCTATCGCTGTAGGCGATGCAAACAATATTTGGGGTATTGATAGCACAGGACAAGTAGTTCGTTACAATGGCTCTGACTGGACAACAACGGGCATGCAAGGCGCGCTGGATATAAGCGTGAACGGCAGCGCTTACAATGCAATGACCGTAGTTGCAATCTCTGCAGAGGGACTGCCATTCAGCTTTGATGCCACCGCCAATACCTGGACGCAACTGCCAGGACTACCTGCCGGTAATACTATCAGCCAGATAGCGGTAGCTAACAGTAAGATTATGTACGCCATCAGCGCTGACAGTCGTCTGTGGGCAAACGATGGATTCAGCTGGAATACGGTAAAGAATAGCGCTAACACCGCCCAAGATGTTTATGGTATGGCAAGCATATCCGTCAACGCAAATGGTTGCGGCTTGGCAAATGATGCCGCTGGCAACATCTTTATCACCAAGCTTGTGGTACCGGTAACCTATGTCAGCGCAGCAAATGCCCCTGCTGTACCTGCACCGGCAATTGCACAATCGGCACCGGTCATTGCCGTTAGCTTGCCAATCGTACAAAATGAGCAGCCAGTCGTATGTGGTTGGGCAGGCCCAACCCTTATGATGCCTCAGGATCTGCCAATCCCCCTGCCAACGCCAACAGTTGCAAACCCTACACCGGTTGCACAGCTAAGCTTGGCCGACCTGCTTTCAAGCAGCAACGCTCCTGACGTATCGAGCATCAGCATTGACGCTGCACTGGTTGACCCAAGCGGCAACACCGTTGCAAGCGATAGCATGACCCTGAATGCCCTAACACAAGATCAGGTCAGCACGATGATTGGTAAGCCTGCAACGGCAAACGTTAAGAAGGTGGCAGTAAGAAAAACACGCCGCGCGCAAGCAAAAGCAACCAAGACGCTGAACGTAGCCGCAGTGAAGGCAAAAACGGCAGCTGTTCCTCAACCAAAGAAAGCTGCAACGCCATCACGCCGCACGGTGCTCAAGAAAACAGTTAAGAAGACCACCGTTGTGAAGAAAGTAGTCAAAAAAGTAGCTACTAAGCCAGCGGCTCAGGCTGCGCCTACAGCAGCTCCAGTAGCAACGGCAGCGGCACCAGTGACCAAAACGGTTGCCAGACCAGCAACAACGACTGTAAAGAAAGTTGCTGTAAAAGCAGCTTCAGGGCAAAGAAAAGCTCCAGCACCAGCTGTATCGCGCCGCATAACGCATACACAACCAGGAGCGCAAAACAAGCTGCCTCAAAGCAAGAGTGCTAATTAAAGCGCTTTTTAAAACAATCGTAACCAAAAGGGACGTCCACATGGGCGTCCCTTTTTCATAGGGAGAATGCAGATGGACGTTAATGCTCTGCTGTCGCACGTGAGCGCACACGAAACCGCCTCGCTCGAGCTCATGGTTGTAGCTTTCTTGGCTGGATTGCTCGTTAGTTTTACCCCCTGCATTTATCCGATGATTCCTATTACAGCAGGAATTTTACAAAGTCAGGCCAGCAATTCGGTATGGCGCAACCTTCTGCAAGCCCTAGCCTATGCAATCGGTATTGCCCTTGTGTATGCTTCCCTGGGCTATTTTTCAGCAACAACCGGGCTCGTCTTTGGCTCATGGCTAGCATCGCCATGGTTTGTAGGGGGCACTGTTGCCTTCTTTGTCTACCTTGGGTTGGCAATGATCGGCTTGTATGAATTGTTTATCCCCCACTTTGTTACCTCACTGCCCGGAACTGACAGGAGTACTTCTTTGCTCGGGGCACTCACTGCGGGAGTGGTTGCCGGAACGGTGGCGTCTCCTTGTTTAACCCCCGCCCTTGCCCTTCTGTTGGCGCTTGTTGCAAAGATGAGTAATCCGCTTCTTGGCTTTGCCAGCCTCTTTTGTTTTGCCATGGGCATGAGTTTTGTGCTCATCTTAATCGGCACCTTTTCAAGCACGCTTACCCTCCTGCCACAAGCTGGGAATTGGATGGAAAACATCAAGCAGCTTCTTGGTTTTCTCATGCTTGCTACCAGCATTTATTTTCTTAAGCCGTTTGTACCCGGTTGGGGCATCTACGCCGGTTATGGAGCGGTAGCCGCGTATGCTGGCTGGATATTCATAGCACAGGGCAGAGATGAGCGCCTCGCACGGCTTCTGGGAATAGCAGCCGTATTGGTTGCAATTGGCATGACTGCATTAGCCCTGCGCAGCGCAACACCATTTTATTTCGGTTAGTCAGCAGCCAGGTTCCCGCCGCTAAGACAAGCTTCGGTTTTGCGTAAAAGCTGATACAATGGTCACATTCTACATAAAGGACCATTGTATGCCGTTATTAAAAAGAAGCGTTTTTTGCGGACACGTCACGAAAGAACATGTCAACCAAGAAGTCACCCTCAATGGCTGGGTGCACCGACGTCGCGACCACGGGGGCGTCATCTTCGTCGACCTGCGCGATAGATCTGGCTTAGTACAATTGGTCTTTGACCCTGTGGTGCATGAACCAACGGCTCAGGCAGCGCATGCTTTGCGCAGTGAATATGTAATCGCCGTCAAGGGCAAGGTGGTAGAACGGGCTGCATCAGCGATCAATCCCTCGATGTCAACGGGACATATTGAAGTACAAATCACTCACCTGGAAATTTTAAGCAAAGCAAACCCGCTACCCTTCCAAGTTGAAGGTGACGAGAAGATTTCTGAGGAATTGCGGCTCAAGTATCGCTACCTGGACTTGCGCCGCAAACAAACACAGGATTGCCTAAAGACGCGTCACGAGGTGCTTCACGCTATTCGGACCTATTTCCATGAAAATGGTTTCTACGAAGTTGAAACGCCTATTCTTTCTAAGAGCACGCCAGGCGGCGCACGTAATTTCTTAGTGCCCTGTCGCTTGCAACCTGGCACCTTCTACGGCCTGGTTGAATCCCCACAGATTTACAAACAATTGCTGATGGTCGGCGGCCTAGAGCGTTATTTCCAAATTGCTCGCTGCTTCCGTGACGAAGCACTGCGTGCCAACCGACAGCCAGAATTCACGCAACTTGATATTGAAATGGCCTTCATCGATGAAGAAGACATTCAAACCGTGTGCGAAGGGCTCTACAAAAAATTGTGGAAGCAGTTCCTAAACATTGATCTACAGCTGCCGCTCAAGCGCTACACCTTTGATGAGGTTATGGATCGCTTTGGCAGCGACAAACCAGACATGCGCTTTGGCATGGAAATTCAGCACGTGACCAACGTCTTTGAAAAGCTTGAACTGAACTTTGTCAAAGCAGCGCTGAAGGCTGGCGGAAAAGCAGGCGCAATTGTGGTCAAAGATCATGACTTCTCGCGCACTGACATGGATCGCTGGAGCGACCGCGTCACCAAAGAACTCGGGGCTAAAGGCTTGCTGTGGTTCAAGTGGAAGGAAGACGGGTCTGTCGAATCACCTGTAACCAAATTTCTACCTGCAGACTTTTTTGAGCAAATGAGCACCGCCCTACCAGGCTTGACCAAAGACGACGCGGTGTTCGTCATCGTCGGCGACTATGAAGAAGCCTGGACTATTTTAGGGCAGCTCAGGTTGGCGCTTGGCAAAGAGCTCGGGTTAATTGAACCCGGCGTTTACAACATGTTCTGGGTCACCGACTTTCCCATGTTTGAATTTGATAAGGAAAGCAAAAAGTGGGTGGCACGCCACCACCAATTTACCTCTCCGCAAGTTGGCTGGGAAACCAAAGAGCTCAAAGACGTCAAGGCACGCGCCTATGACTTGGTATGCAACGGCGAAGAGCTCGGAGGCGGCTCCATCCGCATCCACTCAGCCGAGGTGCAGAGCAAAATTTTCGACTTGCTGGGCATGTCACGGGAAAAAGCGGAAGAAAAATTCAAGTTCTTGCTGGACGCACAAACATTTGGATATCCACCAGAAGGCGGAGTTGCCTTTGGCATCGACCGCCTCGTTATGATCTTGAGCGGCACCGAAGCCATTCGGGATGTAATCGCCTTCCCTAAAACACAAAATGGCAGCTGCTTAATGATGAGTGCCCCAGCAGGCGTTGAAGATAGCCAGCTAAGAGATTTACATATCAAGAGCACATTCGTTGATCCGAAAAAAGTGTAATTGTTTTGAGAAGTGAGAAATGTATGGCCATAAACGTAAATGCTCAAAATTTTGAGCAAGAAGTTGTCAAATCTCCCCTGCCTGTTGTTGTGGATATGTACGCCACCTGGTGCGGCCCATGCAAAATGATGGCGCCGGTATTTGAGCAACTTTCCAAAGAAGTCGCAAGTCAATTCAAGCTGGTCAAAATTAATATTGATGAAGAGCGTGATCTGGCGATCAAGTACAATGTTTCTTCCATTCCCACCTTTCTATTCATCAAGGATGGGCAGCTGGTGGCAAAAGAAACCGGCAACATGAGTAAAGAATCGTTGCTGGGCAAGATGCATAACCATCTTGGCTAATTAAAAAAGAACCAATAAAAAAGCCCCCGAAAACTCGGGGGCTTTTTTATTGTCATCGTTTGCTAGCAAAAACTAGAACTTGAATTCGATGCCCACGTTGAGGTGGTACGCCGTGTCAGTGCCAAGTCTGAAGCTCAACGCGTCTGTAATGTTATTGCGTGGATCATCTTCAATATCGCTGAAGAGACGAGCATCCACGGAAACACCCTTCACGCTGTTATAGTACGCGCCTGGTGCAAAGAGCGCAGCGTTCGCGTAGAAGTTGAGGTCCTTGAGCATGCTGAACTTGGTGCAGACGTTAAATTCAGTACCCATGTAGGAAGCTGCCTTGTCCGTCATAGAACCAACTCCATAATGCTTCCGATCAGTTGGCGTGGCTACAAACGCATAGCCTGGTTTTGCCTTCCAGAAGCCAATCAGATTTGGGTTAATAGACAAATCTTTGATGAAGCACTTCGGCGTCCAGGTTGCGCTAATGCCAACCGTTTGCAAATCGGTAAAGGTGAAATCGCCTGCTTTAGGGTCAAACTGTCCAGCACTAATGGCTTGTGGGCGACGGGTCAGACGCTCATCAAGCATAATAACGCTGCGAACACGTTTGCCCGTGTAATATTCGTGCAGACCAATAAAGCCACCAAAGGTTTTATTGCGCTCATCAACGGTAGGGTCAACATCACCTGAGGCATAGCTGTATCCCAGCGCAACCTTCAGGTCAAGCTTTTCAAACGTATAACCCATGTCCGCAACAGCCATCCAACCAGCAAAATGATTGTCGAAGGCTGGGCGGTAGCGCTTCGTTTTGCTGTAGAACATTGGATAACCAGGAATGGCAACATTCGTAGAGTAATTTTGATTTGCAAGAATGACTGCCGCCGCTGCCTGGGAATTAGTCGTAACAGGAACCTTGTTCGCATTGTCGGCTGGACCATCAACGATATGCGTGTACTGTTCAACAATGAAGCCATTCGCATCGCGTTTCAGTTCGGTGGTGTTGCGGTCAATATTGAATAGGTGCTGCTTGCCATAGTTGAAAGCAGTCTCCACACCCCACTCAAACCCGTTCACCTCATGCTCAAGCATCACACCATAGGATCCCCAATTGGTGCGTGCATCAGGCGAGAGCTCCACCGTTTGATCCGACGCTGCATTGTAAAACGCATAGGGCTCAACCATCATCGTGCCGAAAGTGTCGTGTCCCTTGCATGGGTTCCACTGTACACGGCCAGCAATCAAATCATCATCTTTGTTAATGCCGCGCCAAATGTGGCCCGATGGTGCCAGATCAATGCGGTGACGCTTCACGCTGGCAAGCGTGTCGCTCAAGCTCTTGCTGCGTTCTTCAAAGCGGGAAAAATATAGATCATAGCTCAGACGGTCTTTGATCAGATCACCGTGCAAAAGAAGCCCAGGAGCAGCTTTATCTTCTGCGTAGCTATACAAACCAAGGTTTTCTTTATTCAGGCCGTACACACCGCCAAATGCTATGCCGCGACCCATTTCGAAAGGGAACCAGCCAGCTTTGAACGTGTGAACCTTGTCACTTTCAACACCCAGAACGGCGTTCCATGAGAATTGCAGCCAGGCATCTTTGTACCAAATTAACGGTTTGCCTGAGGTATGCGCGTGTGCTCCAAATACTGAGTCGCTCAAACGGACGCTGTTGGGACCAATTGCACCAGCATCTTTGTCTGCATAGCTAAGCGCTTTGCCCCAAACGCCCTTGTGCCGCAAATCTAAGAAAAACTCAGCTGCGGTGTGTCCGTACTTTTCTTTGCCATAGGCGACGTCAAACGTCAAATCCACGGTCTCTTTAAAGTACTCGTTTTCGTTGGGAATCGAACGATTGAGCATATCAATGTTGGATTGGAAGAAGTGCTCAACCTTCGCCTTACCACCCATGGTAAGCTCGCAATCGCCACGCTTAACCGTAAATGGCTTTTTCACGCCAGCATCTTTAGATGGTGTAGGCACAGCGGACAGCTGCGCAAAGGCCAAGGAGACAGCGGCAAGCGCAAGCCCTAGTACCTTGTTGGAGGCAGTCTTCATGGAAATCCTCAGCAAGAAAGTATTGTGTTGTCAAACTGACTGCTGAGATTACGCGGGCAGGTAATTTTGTCAAATGAAAGAGGGGCCGAAACTAGCCCTTCCTAGGGGCCGTTCCAGCAAGAGCCTCAGCAACCACATTGACCTTGCCAGCACCAATGGTGAGGAGGAGGTCCCCATCCTGCAAGGCCTGCCGAGCAACATCTGCCAAACCCTGATAAGAAGGAATGTACTGAACCGCGAGGCCTGGATTGACAGCCTGAATAGCTGCAACCAGCCGCTCGGCGGTTATACCGTCAATCGGTACCTCACTGGCAGGATAAATATCGGTAATTAAGAGCGTCTTGATGGTATACTCGTCTGCTGGCACAGCGGCAAAGGTCTGCACAAAGTCATCCCACAGCTTCTGTGTACGGCTAAAGCGATGCGGCTGAAAAATAACGTGTAAGTTGTTTTTGGCGCGCTTTTGCGCAACACGCAGCGTAGTGCGAATTTCAGTTGGGTGATGCCCGTAGTCATCGAAAATTTCTGTGCCCTGACACATCCCCTTGTACTCAAAGCGCCGCTCCACCCCTTTAAATGAGGCCAGTGCTTGCGCAATGGTTTCAAACGGCACTTCAAACTCAAGTGCTATGCAAATGGCCGCCAGGGCGTTGCGCACATTGTGCTCCCCCGGAATGCTCAGCTTAATTGACCCCATCCACTGTTTAACGCGCTCCAGCGTGCCTGGTTTGAGCGTGTTGCGGTACACATCAAAGGTAGATTGCGTTGGTTCTAGCACCACATTGCATCCCTGCAGATCTGCATCATCACCAAGCCCATACCGGACGGTTGGCACGTGGCTGAGCGGAAGAATCGCGCGCACATGCTCATCGTCTATGCAGACGCAGGCTTTGCCGTAGAAGGGTAGTCGTGCCAAGAACATTTTGAACGTCTCTTTTATATCCTCAATGTCCCGGTACACATCCAAATGCTCAGCATCGATATTCGTCACCACTGCCATGGTTGGTGTTAAATACAAAAGTGACCGGTCACTTTCATCTGCTTCCGCAATGAAAATTTCGCCGTTGCCAATTTGTGCATTGTTGGCGATATTTTTAAGCACGCCGCCAACCACGACGGTCGGCATGCGCTCTGCTTCGATCATGATGTGTGAGATGAGAGAGGTTGTAGTGGTCTTGCCATGGGCACCAGAAACAGCAACGCTGTATTTGGTACGCATAAGCTCGCCCAGCATCAAAGCCCGCGGAATGACGGGGATGCTTTTTGCCAGGGCTGCCTGAACTTCGACATCGCTCCGCTTCACAGCAGAGGAATACACCAGTACATCAGCGTTGTGGACATGCGCAACATCATGGCCGTGGTAAATTATGCAACCAATGTGGGCTAAGTGGTCCAAGGTCTTACCGCCCTGCCCTGCATCACACCCGGACACGGTATAGCCGCGCAACTTCAAAATCTCGGCAATCCCACTCATGCCAATGCCGCCAATACCCATAAAATGGATATGTTCACGCTTTTTGTACATGGATATGATCCCCCGTTTCTTACATGAAGTAAGAAGTGATGCGCTTGATGCCCTCTTCAAGCAAATGCGTTTCGCGGGCATAGTTCAAACGCAGGAACGGTGACCCAGACTGGCCAAAGGTTGAACCTGGCACCATCGACACTTTCGCTTTATGCAAAATGCTCATGCATAGGTCAGTTGCGTCGGGCTGGTCGGTTTTGAGGAACAGGTAGAAGCCCCCAGCTGGTTCTTTGTACGAAAGAACGCCATGCTTTACTAATGGCTGCAACAGATCCATGGCGCGTTGACGGTTGTGCGCTATGATTTTGTAGAACTGCTGCACCAGTTCTGGACGCTGCAGAGCATACATAGCCGCATACTGAGCTGTGTTGTTCAAACAGTTGAGCAAGGCATCTTGCATGCCAGCAAGAGCTTTGTTCAAGCCATGGGACATCACCAAGTAGCCGATGCGCCATCCACTCATCGCTAGGTTTTTTGAAAAAGTGAAGGCGGTAATCAGATGGTCACTGTGCAAGCTCAGGGGTGCAGCAGATTGAAAAGCATCCGTGAAAACATAATCTTCATATGCCTGGTCAACGATGAGGTAAATGCCGCGCTGTTCGCACCAGCTCAATAATTCTCTAATAGTATGGATTGGAACAACTATCCCAAGCGGATTCCACGGGTTAGAAAAGATAATGATTTTTGTTTTTTCTGTCACCGCAGCCTTGATGCGCTCAACATCAAAATCCCACGTGTAGTCGCCATCAGCTTTCTGGTGATACAACGAAACCGGTACCGCCGTAGCACGGGCAGCTTGCGTCAGTATTGAATAGGCAGGATAGGCAGGTTGCGGAATGACTACCTCGTCACCTGGATTTAAGATGGCAAGGTACAACAGTGACAGCCCACCAATGCAACCATGCGTTGGTAAAACGTTGGCGGTGGTAAAGGAAACACCGTGCTTCTTAGTCAGGTGTGCCGCAAGTTGCTCGCGCAAGGGCAAGATGCCCCAGCAGCTCTCGTAATAATCGGTAATGTCGCTGTTCATCAGGGTTTGCACGTAGTTTTTTATTTCCTGAGGAATGCCACCAACCTTGATAGATCCCTGAGAGAGGGAAATATACTCATCGCTGCTACGAGCAATTTCTTCAATTTTTTTAATACCGGATAGAGGGATTTCTAACATATGGGGGCTTTCTACAGATACGTTACCTGACTCGCCGAAAACAGCAGCCTATGTTATACCGCAAAAGCACAATTTAGGACAGTTTTTTGTCAAACCACTAGCCCGTTGCAACGGCATTAAGAAGGACAATGCACTCTTGATGCAAGAGATAAAACAAGATGAGCAAACCTGCCAGCGTTATCATGTGCCTGATAAGGGTATGCGTTTCGCGACGAGCAAGATAAGCTGCACTCCCGATTGTTGAACGGTACCACGTGCCTACTGCGCCCAGCAGAAGAATTAGCCAGTAGGCTGGCGTAGTCAAAATGCGGTACAGAATGAACGTTGGGGCAGTCATCACGTACATTTCTGGTGCAAAGATCATCGTAACGATGTTGAGCGCCACCGCCAGACTCCACAAATACGGTTCTGGAAAAATTGAAGCGCCAAAAACCCCACGCCCAATGCTACCAAAAAGCAATCGCCCATGGGCTGCCGGAACACACAGCAAATAAGCGCTCCAGGATAAAGCAACTAGAAATAATCCTTGTTCAAAACCATGTCGGTACAGCTCGTAGGTAACAAATGATGCATTGCTAACCAGGATGAGTGTGAAGAGGAGCACGTACCAAGGGATAAGCTTTTTTTGCATACCGCAACCCTTAAAGAACGTTGGCGTGGCTATCACTGGCATAGAGGCTAGCGCAGCAACCCGCGATTTGGAAAGGAAAGGAAATTTGGAAAGGAAGGAAGGGGAGAAAAACTGGCC
>Ga0214923_10004502_pt1 | contig 16783 bp, 32 predicted proteins | sample LL1510_MetaG_FD_177993 | JGI IMG/M metagenome (GOLD analysis project Ga0214923, IMG submission 177993) | Freshwater microbial communities from Lake Lanier, Atlanta, Georgia, United States - LL-1510 | ecosystem: Environmental > Aquatic > Freshwater > Lake | place: USA: Georgia | collected...
GTAGAATATTTGGCGATTTAATCTTGCCAAATGATAAAATTTTTGCCATCGAGATCGACCCCGTCATGAAGACGGGGTGACACTGAGAGAGAGTTTGTCACCCCGTCTTCATGACGGGGTCCAGAAAATCGCAAATACACCACAACATCTTTTATACAATCACACTTTGCGACCGCTTCTTTAGCGATTTCAAGCAGTTCAATTTTTTTATCGCCACGAAAAAGCAGATCAGCTGTAATTAAAATTTTTGCCCCAGAATCTTGAATTCTTCCCGCTAAAGATTTTGCCGAAAATCCGGCGAATACCACGCAGTGAACCGCACCTATTCTAGCGCAAGCGAGCATCGCAATTATGCCTTGAGGAATCATCGGCATGTAAATGCAAACTCTGTCACCTTTTTTTATTCCATGCGCGATCAATAAATTCGCGAGTTGACAGGTTTGTTCGTGTAATTCTTTATAAGTTAATTTTTGATTTTTCTCACTCGGATCATTCGATTCCCAAATGATTGCGGTTTTATCGCCCGAATACTCTAAATGGCGATCAAGGCAGTTGTAAGAAATGTTAGTTTTACCATCTTTAAACCATTCGATTTGCGCACGTGACAAATCGCAATTGCTGACTTCGGAGAATTTTTTAAACCAGAAAAAATTCTCAGCAATTTTACTCCAAAAATTTTTTGGATCGGTGATTGAGGCTTGATATTGCTGATCGTAATCAGATTTAGATTTGATGTGAAACATCAGCTTTCTCCGCTTAAATGTTGCGTAAAAATTTTCGCGCTAGTTCAAATAAATCAATCATCGTGTCTCGAATTTTGGCATCGAAACCGATATTTTCTTTGGCCCATTCTTTAACCCAAGGACGTGCCAAATCCCAAATATTCAGACTCGGATCAAGTGCAACACCAACACCTTCAACCAGTAATAATGTTTTTTGCAAAAGCAATAACTCTGGACGCGTTTCCATTTTGTAATCACGCGTCATTGTGATTAGGTTGCTTAAAAGTGTTGCGACCGAAATATCTTTAACATCAGAACCCACAATTGTTTCGCCAATTTTGCGGCAAGAGAGCGCTAAATCATCAACGTCAGTGTCTTTAGGAACGAATCCCACATCGACATGCAATTGTGCAATTCTGCGATAATCTTTGTTTAAGAATCCGATAAGAATTTCAGCAACAGCCAAACGAGTTTTTTTATCGATCTGACCCATAATACCAAAATCAACAACACCGATATCGCCATTTTTTAGTAAGAATAAATTTCCAGGATGCATGTCGGCATGGAAAAATCCGTGAACGTAAACTTGTGTAAAGTAGCTGATTACAAGGTTTTTGGCGATTTCTTTTTTATCAAAAGACGATTCTGAAATTTCTTGCGAATGGGAAAGCGGAATTCCATCAAGCCATTCCAATACCAAAACTTTTGATGTGGAAAATTTCCAGAAAATTTCTGGAACGTAAAAACCTTTTACGTCTTTTAAATCTTCTTTAAGGCGTGAGGCGTTGGCGGCTTCGCGGAGAAGATCTAGTTCACTTCTGGAAACTTGAGATAATAAATCGGCAATATCGGAAAAACTTTTTTCTAAAAATTTAGAGAAAATTCCTAAAAACTTGATGAGAATTTTTAAAGTTGAAATGTCGCGCGCCATAGTTTGAGCGATTCTTGGGCGCAGAACTTTTACAGCAACAACTCTGCCATCTTGTAATTTAGCTTTGTGAACTTGAGCGATTGAAGCAGAAGCGACAGATTTAAAATCAAATTCAGCGAAAATTTTATCGAAATTTTTTTCAAATTCTTGAGCGAGAATTTTTCTTAATTTTTTATCGCAAAAAGGCGGGATTTGATCTTGGAAGCCAGATAAAGTTTGGGCTAGTTTTTTCCCAACTAAATCGGGGCGCACTGACAAAATCTGTCCTAGCTTTATAAATGAAGGACCAGCGAATTTTAAAAAATAAAAAACCGCGGCATTTTTGTTAAAAATACCAAAAGGTAAAAATAACAAAAATAGCGCGGCAATTCTAAATAAATTAATTACTGCAATCATTTATTGCCTAGGATCCACGATAGATGAAGAACTGCTTAAGCTTTCAGGATTTTGATGAAGATCAACTTTGATTTTGCTTAGATCAACATTAACTCCAGCGAAGCTCAATAGTTTGTTCAGAAGCTGAGAAATGATACCAAGGATATTAGCAGAAACTTCTTGTATTCTTGATACTACAAGCTTGAAAGCATTAGCGCCTTCAGGAGACAATTTCAAAATCACCACTACCTCATCAACCGTAATGATATTTAGCACCAGCATAACCAGCATCATTGAGAAGGCTGTAGAAGCGAAAAGAACAACGCTTCTCAGAGAGAAGAATGAGAGTAAGTCCATATTAATGTGAGATTTAGATGCGAATCAACTTATGTGGTCGAGTTCGCAGTGTTAATTTTGAAGCTCTAACTATCAAGAAATTATTATTATTTGATCACAGCTTTTGTTTGAGTAATCAACTGCTTAACAACCTCTTTCTGCTTAAGCGGTCTGCTTAAGCATTCTCCGTAATACATCAGCGGAGTTACGGGACGAGCGTTATAATTTTGCTCAATCAAATGAGCAAAAGTCATATCGTAAATTTTTTCTTGTCTTGAGGTAATACTGTAAAGAATGTTACCGCGATCATTAACACAGTAATTTCTTTTTTCTAAAAGATTTAGCAACAGCTCTGCTTCAGCTTTGGTCAATTTAGGATTGCTCTTATCCGGCTTAGAATCTTGATTAGCGCGCAGATATTCTTCGCTAACGAAGAAAGTAAAATTTTTACTACCCTGACCATATAAAGTGACGCGTCCGTATTGCGTAAGGTCTTTGGCACAAGAAGTTGCAAAAACAAAAAAAAGCAGGGATCCGAAGATCGTCCTGCTTTTTTTTCTTAATAATGTTTTAAGAAAATTAAGAGTTTGCTTCACCTTCAGCAACTCCTGATTTAGTCAAAAAATCTAGCTTTTCTTTAATTCTAGAAGCTTTACCAGTAAGGTTTCTTAGGTAGTAAAGTTTTGCTCTACGTACAACGCCTTGTTTTAGGACATCAACACTTACAAGAAGTGGAGAGTAAACTGTGAATTTTCTTTCAACACCGATACCGCTGCTGATTTTTCTAACCGTGAAGGTTGCAGCGTAGTTTGTAACATCTTTGGTTTTAGCAATTACGATACCGTTAAAAGCTTGAATACGAGTGTTGGCACCTTCGGTGATTTTATATTTCACGCTAACGGTGTCTCCAACTTTGTAATTTGAAAGCTCTGCGCCTCTGATTTCTTTGATTCTCTTGACTTGCTGTTGAGCAAAATCTGAAAGTATATTTTTCATTATTCTCCTTGATTGAAACTTTATTTAAGCTTTTTTAGCGGCTTTTTCTTGGCCTTCTGTGGCAACGATTCTGTCAACCAATTCCATTACTGCCATTGGAGCTTTATCGCCGGTTCTGAATCCGAATTTAAGAATTCTAGTATATCCACCATTTCTAGCAGAAACTCTTGGTCCGATTTCTTTGAAAAGTTTTTCAACGATGTCTTGGTTACCCAAAATAGATGCAGCCAAACGACGATTCGCTAAAGTATCTTTTTTTGCTAAAGTAATAACTTTTTCAACAAATGGTCTGATCTCTTTTGCTTTTGGCAAAGTTGTTTTGATCAATTCATGTTGTAGAAGAGCAATCGATAAGTTGCGAAAAAGAGCCTTTCTGTGAGCGCTATTTCTGCTTAATTTTCTTCCTTTAATTCCGTGATTCATTTTTTAAACCGTTAACTAATTGTTATTTTTAGAACTCTTTATTCTTCAATTTTAAAAGCTCTTCCAAGTTTTTTGGTGGCCAGTTGGTAAGTTTCATTCCGAAACCAAGTCCCATAGCTTTAAGATTTTCTTTTAATTCATTTAAAGATTTTCTGCCGAAGTTAGCAGTTTTAAGCATCTCGCCTTCTGATCTAGAAACTAGGTCACCAACATAGATGATATTTTCATTTTTCAAGCAATTGTAAGATCTTACTGACAACTCTAATTCATCAATTGTTTTGAGTAAATTTTTGTTAAATTCAGGCTCAAGATTGATTTCTTTATGAGTTGGAGTGTCAAGCTTGCTTACATCAAAATTAATGAAAACTTGTAGTTGTTCTTGCAAGATTTTTGCAGCAACACCAAGAGCATCTTGAGGAGTGATTGTACCGTTAGTATCAATTTCCAAGATCAATTTATCGTAGTCAGTAATTTGTCCAACACGAGCATTTTCAACCTTGTATGCAACGCGGCTAACTGGGCTGAATACTGCATCAAGAGCAATTGATCCAACGCCATGTTCGTTTTTCTTACCAGATTCAGCAACAACATAACCTTTACCACATTCAACATGTAGTTGAAGATCGATTTTAGCGCCTTTATTCAGAGTACAAACAACTAAGTCTTTATTTATGATTTCAACGCCAGCTGGAGTTTCGATAGAACCAGCGTAAACTGGGCCAACTTTGTTTGTAGAAAGTCTCAAAACACAAGGAGATGAATCAGCTTTGGTAATAGCTAGAGATTTGATGTTCATGATGATATCAAGCACATCTTCTTTAACGCCATCAATTGCGCTATATTCATGAAGAACGCCTTCAATTTTGATGGAGGTAACTGCAAAACCGGCAATTGAAGAAAGCATAACTCTTCTAAGAGCGTTTCCCAAAGTATCACCAAAACCTCTTTCGAATGGTTCTAAAACGATGATTGATTTTGTAACGTTATCGTAACCTTCTTTAACTACGATAGAGCTAGGTTTTGTAAGGAGCTGCCAGCTTTCTTTTAAGATCGTCATATTTTTAATTTAAGTTGCTTTAATAAACTTGAATAACAGAACTAAACTCTTCTTCTTTTTGCAGGTCTGCATCCGTTATGTGGATGGTAGGTATTATCTACGATCATGCTAACATTGATACCAGCCGCTTGGATGGCACGAAGAGAAGCTTCTCTTCCAACTCCTGGACCTTTAATTTCAACAACTGCGCTTTGCAAACCATATTCCTTTGCAGCTTCAACTGCATTTTGAGTTGCAATTTGTGCAGCATATGGAGTGGCTTTTCTAGAACCTTTAAATCCATGCTTACCTGCAGATGACCAGCAAAGGATATTACCTTGAAGATCAGTTACAGAAATGATTGTGTTGTTAAAACTTGCGTAAACGTGAACTACACCGTTTAAAACGCTTTTCTTTTTTTTGCTGGTAGTTTTTTTACCGCTATACTTAGTCATAATTTGAAAAATTAATTATTTAGCTACCTTCTTCTTGCCTGCAATAGCAACGCCTCTACCCTTACGAGTTCTAGCGTTAGTATGAGTTCTTTGGCCTCTAACTGGAAGTTTTTTGACATGTCTGATGCCTTTATAGCAACCAATATCAATCAATCTTTTGATGTCAGAAGAGACTTTTCTTCTCAAATCACCTTCAAGAACAGGATGCTCTTTTTCGATTAATGTTCTTACTTGCGCAAGTTTGTCTTCACTGACTTGATGAGTTCTCATCGCAGAGTCAATTTTTAATTTTTGACAAATTTTTTGAGCGGTAGTTGTTCCAATACCGTAAATATAGGTCAACGAGATAACGAATCTTTTTTCTTTTGGAATGTTGACACCAGCAATTCTAGCCAAAGCGAAACTCCTTTGTTTTAGTTATTATTTAAATTTTCTGAAGAAATTTTTGAAACCGCATCGATCAGCCCGCCGAAAACGAGGGGCACGCTTTTTATGGCGTCAATTGAACAAAGCAAGTTCTTTTTTTCGTAATACCCAATCAATTCTGCAGTAGAGTCATGATAAACTTTTAATCTATTTTTTACCGTAGATTCATTATCATCAGCTCTACTTTCAAACTGGTCAGACTTGCAATTATCACAAACTCCTTCTTGCGTAGGCTGCTTGAAATAACGGTTATAAACTGCACCACATTTCTTACACGAAAAGCGTCCAGCAATTCTTTTAATCAAAATATCTTCACCAACTTCAAAATTGAAAGTGATGCCGATTTTTTTATTCAGAGACTCCAGCATAGAATCAAGTACAACAGCCTGATTCATATTTCTTGGAAAGCCGTCAAGGATAAAACCTTTTTGGCAATCTTCTTGCGTGATTCTATTTTTAATGATTCCAACGACAACTTCATCAGGAACTAATCCACCTGAATTCATGTAAGATTTTGCTAATTTACCAATTTCGCTTTGCAGCTCAACTTCTTTGCGCAAAACTTCGCCAGTTGAGATTGTTGGAACTTTTAGCTCTGCAGCAAGCATTGTAGCTTGAGTGCCCTTACCAGATCCCGGAGGTCCTAAAAAAATTATATTAATCATTATGCCCTAACCCTAACCCTTCTTTTTTTATTCATCGAAGAGCCATATTTACTAGAGAATAAATGTGATTGAACTTGGTTTATCAAATCCAAAACTACATTGACCATAATAAGAATTCCTGTGCCGCCGATGTGGAGAGGAATTGAATATTGTGTAACTAAAATTTCTGGAGTGATACAGACGAAAGTCAAATACGCAGCACCGATTAAAGTAAGTCGCGCAACAATTTTATCCAAGTGAGCAGAAGTATTAGCTCCTGGTCTGATACCAAGAATGAAGCAATTACTTTTTTTCAAATTATTTGCCACTTCTTCAGTATTAAATATGATTGAAGAATAAAAATAAGAGAAAAATAAAATTAGAGAAGCAAATAGAATTAAATAAAGCCCGCCACCTCTGCGCAACATTGTTACCAAGAAATCTCCATCACCACCTGTGAATTGAACAATGGCAGCTGGGAACATTAAAATTGAACTGGCAAAAATTGGTGGAATTACACCAGAAATATTAATTTTAAGTGGCAAGAAAGAAGAATCAGACATGCCTGAAGCTTTCATCATCGCGCCATTTGGATATTGGATTTTAATGCGTTTGTGAGTTTTTTCAACGAAACAGACAAACATTAAAAAAGCAGCAAAAATAACAAAGAACAGAACAATGGTGAGCCAAGAATATACGCCTGTTCTTGATAGATCGAAAACTTGAATAATGGTTGATGGTAGAGATGAAACAATACCAACGAAAATGATCAATGAAATTCCGTTACCAATCCCTGAAGCGGTAATTCTTTCACCAAACCACATCAACATTACGGTACCACTTACAAGACTGACGCAAGTGGTCAGCATAAAAATCGAAGAATCTGAAATGAAAGCACTTTGCTCGCCGTTGGCTAAGGCATAGTAAACTCCCAAAGATTGGAAAAAAGCTAGGACGATTGTAAGATATCTAGTGTATTGGTTGAGCTTAGCACGACCATAATCACCTTCTTTTTTTAGAGCTTCTAAGCCCTTATACATTGAGGTCAAAAGCTGCATAATAATCGATGCAGTGATGTATGGCATAATATTAAGCGCAAAGATACTCATTCTCTGAAGGGCGCCGCCCGAGAATAAGTTCACCATGCCAAAAATATTGGCGCCACTGCTGGCAAAGAATTTTTTCAAGACTTCAACATTGATACCAGGAATCGGAACGAAGGTGCCGAATCTGTATATCAATAAGATAATTATCGTGAATAAGATTCTTTTTTTTAATTCTGAGTTTGAAGATAAAGCTGACACAGTTTTGGAATCTCGTGAGTTATCTTGAATTAAATAAAATGAAAAATGTGATTTTAAGCAAAAGCTTTCGCTTTTTCTGAATAGCTGTCTACAGCAATTTTGAAAGTTACCTTAGGCTCATTGTCTTTACCCATGATCAACTTCACTTTAGAGTCTTTGTTTTTCACAAGACCAAATTCAGCTAATTTTTCTTTTGTAACTACAGTAATATTTGGCTCATTTTTGCTAACTGCAGAAATGATATCTGCAATAGTAACAGCTTCATATTCTTTTCTTAGAACATTTACAAAACCTCTTTTAGGAAGTCTCATATGAACTGGAGTTTGACCACCTTCAAAACCTTTCACGGAATGATGTCCTGTTCTAGCTTTTTGACCTTTTACACCACGACCAGAAGTTTTGCCTTTTCCAGATCCGATACCACGACCAACTCTGATGCGGTCGTTTCTTTTAATTTTTGCTAAACTATTTAATGAGATAGACATATTTATTACGCTAATGAAACTTTAATTACGTGCTGAACTTTTTTAACCATTCCAAGCACAGGTGCAGAAGCTGCAAGAGTAGATTTGCTTCCAATTCCTCTAAGACCAAGACCAATTAAACTGCCTTTTTGTCTATCGGTTAATTTTGATCCGCCTTTAACTTGCTGAACAAGAATTTTTTTATTTAAAAAATTATCTAAATTATCTAACTGCATGGGACTATTCGTTATTTGTGTTAAGAGCTAAATTTCTTCTTTTAACAATTTCAGAAATTTCTTTTGATCTTTTTTCGGCAATGATTTTTGGAGAGGTTAAAGCTTTCAAAGCGCTGAAAGTTGCACCAACCATGTTATATGGATTTGAAGTTCCAACTGATTTAGCAACAATATCATGAATTCCAGCACATTCAAAAATAGCGCGCATAGGGCCGCCAGCAATCACACCGGTACCAGCCGGAGCTGCTCTTAGATAAACTTTAGCAGCGCAAAATCTTCCAAAAATATCATGATGAATTGTTCTGCCCTCTTTAAGCGCAATTTTTGTCATGGCTTTTTTGGCAGCTTCGAAGGCTTTATTTTTCGCGTCAGAAACTTCTGTAGCGTTTCCTTTTCCGAAACCAACTTTACCGTTTTTGTCTCCGACAACAACCAATGCTGCGAATGAAAGATTTTTACCACCTTTTACAGTTTTAGAAACTTTATTGATTGAAATCAGTCTTTCTACAATTTCTGAATTGTTAGTTTTAGCTTGTTTTGACATCTGATAAATTTTTAAAAATTAGAATGATAATCCTGATTCGCGGCAAGAGTCAGCCATAGCTTTAACTCTGCCACCGTAAATGTAAGCGCCTTTATCAAAAACAACTTCTTTTACGTTATTTTTTAGACAAAGTTCGGCAAATCCTTTACCGACTAATTTAGCTTTTTCCATACCGCTAACTTTTTTATCATCTTTGAAATTCAAAGTTGAAAAAGCGCAAATGACTTTTCCATCAAGCCCAATAAGTTGAGCGTAGAAATTTTGATTTGATCTAGAAACAACGATTCTCGGTCTAAGAGATTTATTTCTCTTAAGGATGTTGTTTTTAACTCTGTATTTTCTTCTTTCGTAATTAGTAAGCATGTTATTTCTTCTTACCCTCTTTTCTTAAAATTTGTTTTCCGGCAATCTTTACACCTTTACCTTTATAAGGCTCAGGCTTTCTGAATGAAATGATTTCGGAAGCGACTTGTCCAACCAAAACTTTATCACTACCGTTTAGCACAATTAAATTTGGCTTTTCGAATGCAGCAGTAATTCCTTTTGGAAGGGCGTAATAAATTTCGTGGCTATAACCAAGAGTCAATATCAAAACTTCTTTTTCAACTGCGGCTTTGTAGCCAACGCCGTTAATTTCCAAAATAGTCTTGAATGGCTCTTGCAAACCATTAACGATATTTTTGATATTGCTTCTATCCATACCAATGAACATAGAAATGTCCGAAGGGGCGTTAGTGTCTGCAGATAATTTGATCTGCCCATCTTTAAATTCGATTTTTACTTTTGGGCTGACTTTGTATTCTCTCTTGATTTTACCGTTATCAAAAGAAATTACATTTTTATCAACAGAAACCTTGATATTTTCAGGAATCTTTACTGGTAGCTTTCCTACTCTAGACATAAACTTAAAACTATATTAAAAGATTTTTAGTAGAACTTCGCCACCAAGCTTTTGAACTCTTGCTTCGTGATCAGAAAGAACGCCTTTAGAAGTTGAAATGATAACCATTCCAAGGCCATTTTTTACAGAAGGAATTTCATCAGCTCGGCAATAAATTCTTCTTCCTGGTTTTGAAATCACAGATACTTCGCTAACTACAGGGTTGGAATAGTGATATTTTAAGTGAATATCGAATTGCTCAAGATTACCAGCTTTAACTTTGCTATAGCTAAGAATAAAGCCTTCTTCCTTCAAAATTTTTAGAATATTTTCTCTCAATTTAGAAACTGGAGAACTGATTACGGTTCTCTTTGCTAGATAACCGTTTCTTACTCTCGCTACTAAATCTGAAACTGGATGATTAGACATCTTTTTATCAATCTATTTGTTATTAAATATTACCAACTTGATTTAACAAGGCCAGGAACTTGACCCCAAGACGCTAATTCTCTTAGCGCAATTCTTGATAGGCCGAATTTTCTGAAATTTCCTCTTGGTCTTCCAGTCAAGCTGCATCTATTTCTGATTCTTGACTTAGAGGCATCTCTTGGCATTTCTGACAACTTAATTTGAGCTACAAGTCTTTCTTCAAAAGGAAGAGAGATATCTTTGGCAGCTTCAATAAGCTTTGTTCTTTTTACTTTTTTTAATTGAGATAAGTTTTTTCTCTTAAGATTTCTTCTAACGAGAGATTGCTTTGCCATAAATTATTTAATTGGAAGATTAAGCTTTTTAAGCAAGTACAGAGCCTCTTCTTTTGTTTTGGCTGTAGTAACGATGCTGATATTCATGCCGAAGATTTTCATGATATTATCAAGATCAACTTCTAGGAATACATTATGTTCTTTAAGGCCAAAGCTATAATGAGCGCTTTGGTTAAAACCTTTTGAAGACAAGCCTCTGAAATCTTTAACTCTTGGAAGAGCGATATTCACAAGTTTATCAAAGAATTGATACATTTTTTCTCCTCTGAGAGTAACACGGCAACCGATTGGCAAATCTTTTCTTAATTTAAAAGTCGAGATCGCTTTACGAGATTTAGTTTGAACTGCTTTTTGACCAGCGATGTTCGAAACTTGAGTTGTTAGATAAGACAAGAATTTATTGTCACTATCAACTGCCTTGATACCAACGTTAAGACTGATCATCTTAAGTCTAGGAACTTCTAGATCGTTAGAGTAAGAAAATTTCTGCTTAATGTCAGAAATCGATTCTTTATATTTTTGTTCGGTTAATGTTTGCATCGCTTAATTAATCAATTTTTTTGCCGGATTTTTTCGAAACTCGAGATTTTCTAGTGAAAATTTTACCTTCGCCAGAATCTGTAACAAATTTTATTTTTACTGCTTTACCATCTTCAACGTGAGCAACGTTGGAAACGTGAACTGGTTTTTCAACTTTTACTATTTGACCAGGAGCTGTAGAAGTTGGTTTTTTATGAACAGTCGCAAGATTTACACCTTCGACCAAAACCTTATCTCCAATGATAGCTGTAATTTTACCGACTTTACCTTTGCTTGAGCCAGTGATTACAATTACCTGATCGTTTTTCTTAAATTTATGAGCCATATTATAAAACCTCCGAAGCTAATGATGCAATTTTCAAGAAGTTTTTTTGTCTAACTTCTCTTGCAACTGGTCCAAAAACACGAGTTGCAATCGGTTCTCCGTCCTTATCTACAAGAACCAAGGCATTGTCGTCAAACTTAACAAAGCTTCCATCACTTCTGGTGATTTTACTTCTTGTTCTAACAATAACACCTTTAGCAACCGATCCTTTTTTTACTTTAGAACCAGGAATTACGCTAGTAATTGAAACAACCACGATAGTACCGACTCCGGTAATCATGTGATCAGATCCACCTAAAACTTTGATACATGTGGCAGTCTTAGCACCAGAATTATCGGCAACTATCAGACTTGATTGCATTTGAATCATTTTATACCCTTGACTTTAATTAAACTTTTAATGCCCATTTTTTTCTTTTTGAAATCGGTCTTGAGCTAACGATTTCAACTTCGTCACCAACATTTGGAGATTTGCCTTGCGAATCTACCAAATATTTTTTGTGAACAGTGATATATTTACCATAACGAGGGTGCTTCTTAAAAATAGTAGCAACACCTTTAAAGGTTTTTTCATCAATAATGTTTAGAACTTTTACTTTCATAATTATGCTTTGATAGCTGTTTTGTTGCTATTAATTTTTGTGAACAATCTAGCGATTTCTTTTCTTTTGTTTCTGTAATCTTTTGCGATAGTCGCTTCACCAGAAGATGCTTTGATTCTCATCATTAAAAGCTCTTTCTTTAGATTTGCAATATCAATCAAAGCTGATTGTTTTTCTTCTTTTTTCATGGCCCCTAATTAGATCAAGTTAACAATTTTTGTTTTGAATGGCAGTTTTGCAGCAGCTTTTTCCAAAGCAGTTGCAGCTGAAGCGCTGTCAATCCCGTCGATTTCGAAAATAATTCTACCTGGCTTAATCTTAGCAATGTAATATTCAACGTTACCTTTACCAGAACCCATTCTCACTTCCGCAGGTTTTTTAGTAACTGGAGTATGAGGGAAAACCATGATCCAAAGCTTTCCAGCTCTTTTCATGTAACGAGTAATTACTTTTCTGGCAGATTCGATCTGTTTCGAATTCAATTTTCCAGGTTCAAGAGCTTTAAGGCCGGAAGATCCGAATTTCAGACTATTTCCAGAAGCCGCAGTGCCGAGAATTTTTTTACCGCCTTTCTGCGCTTTTCTATATTTGGTTTTTGCAGGAACTAACATTTACTATACTGATTTATTTGATTTTTTTTCGACGAAACCTTTGTAAATCCACACTTTCACGCCAATAACTCCGTAAGTTGTGTAGGCATTTGCAGTAGCATAATCAATGTTGCATCTAAGAGTATGAAGCGGAACCGAACCTTCTTTATACCATTCAGTTCTAGCAATTTCAGCGCCACCTAATCTTCCGGCAACGGAAACTTTAATTCCAAGAGCGCCATATTTCATAGCTGACTGCATGGATTTCTTCATAACTTTTTTGAAAGCCGCACGACCTTCAAGTTGTTTGGCAATACTTTGCGCAACTAATGAAGAGTTTAAATCTGGCTTGTCAATTTCAACAATTTTTACGTCAACTTTTGCACCGGCAATTTTTTCAACTGCATTGTTGATTTTCTCAATATCAAGACCTTTTTTACCGATAAGAACACCCGGCTTAGAAGTTTTAATGATAAGATTAACTTTATCTGATGGTCTTTCGATTACAACACTTCCAATGCCACAATGAGCATAGTTTTTCTTAATGAAAGTTCTAATTGCGATATCGTTAATAAGTTTTTTGGCATAATTTTTATTATCAAACCAAACAGATTCCCAATTTTTATTATTGAGAAGCCTAAAACCGACCGGATTAACCTTTTGACCCATTTTTTGCCTCTATTTTTGTTTTTCTTGTTTTTCGACTAAAACAACTCTGATGTTGCTGAAAGTCTTTAAAATTCTGCTCGATTTACCACGACCTCTGGCTGCAAATCTTTTAAGCGCAAAAGCACGACCGATATCAATACGTTGAACGTAAAGATTATCGACATCCATGTTGTGATTGTTTTCAGCGTTTGACATCGCTGAATAAACAAGACCACTAACAACTGGCGCAAGTTTCAAATTACAAAACTTTAATATTTTTAAAACCTCAGCAACTGGTCTGCCGGTTAAATTTCCGGTCAGCTTCATAACTTTTAGAGGACTTGATTTTACAGCACTTAAGTATGCTACCGCTACTTTTTCCGTCATGGTCTAATCTTTTTTAATTTTTTTATCTCCGGAGTGGCCATAGAAAGTTCTAGTTGGCGCAAATTCGCCAAACTTATGACCCACCATTCCTTCCGTAACCGCAACAGAAACAAACTTTTTTCCGTTGTGAACTGCAAAGTTAATACCCACAAATTGTGGTAAAATCGTAGATCTTCTAGACCAGATTTTAACAATCGGTTTTTTAGAAGAACTAGCGTAATCTCTTGCTTTTTTTAGTAAGTATCCGTCTACAAATGGTACTTTCCAGGTTGATCTAGGCATAATTTTATTTTAATTATTTAGCGCGTCTTGATTTTACAATGAAACGGTTAGTCGGATTGCTTCTTTTTCTGGTTTTCTTACCTTTAGCTGATTTGCCAGTTGGAGAAACAGGATGTCTACCGCCTGAAGTTTTACCTTCACCACCACCATGAGGGTGATCTACCGGGTTCATTACAACACCACGGACTGTAGGTCTGATACCCATCCATCTTGATCTACCAGCTTTACCAATTGAGATATTTTTATTATCTAAGTTCGAAACCGAACCAATGGTTGCCATACAATCAAGAAGGAACAATCTGATTTCACCAGATTGCATTTTAACTAAAGCATATCCACCATCTTTACCAACTAACTGAGCATAAGTACCGGCTGATCTAGAAACAGATCCTCCGCAACCAGGTTTCAATTCAACGTTGTGAACAATAGTGCCGATTGGAATAACTGAAAGTGGCATCGCATTACCGATTTTTACGTCGATCAAGTTTTTCGATGACATTACTTTTTCGCCAGCAGCAAGTTTGTGCGGAGCTAAAATGTAAGAGTAAATTCCGTCAGAATATTTTACCAATGCAATAAAAGCTGTACGGTTTGGGTCATATTCAATTCTTTCAACAACTGCTTCAAGGTCAAATTTATCTCTCTTGAAATCAATTACACGGAAAGATTTTTTATGACCGCCAGATTTATGTCTGACTGTAATATGCCCCATGTTGTTATGACCAGCTTTTTCGCCAACCTTGGTGGTCAATGCCTTAAGCGGAGAGCCTTTCCAAAGTTCACTTCTGTCGATCGTAATCAGCTGTCTTAACGAAGGGGTTACAGCTTTATAATTTTTAAGAGCCATTTTTATGAACCAAAGTTAATTGATTGACCTTCTTTCAAAGTAACAATCGCTTTTTTATATGATTTTCTCTTGCCTTCAATTCCCTTGAATCTCTTAGTTTTAGAGTGGGTATTGATGATATTTACTTTTTCTACTTCGGCACCAAAAACTTTTTTTACCAAAGAGGCAACTTCATGTTTTGTGCATGCAGAGTCAACTTCAAAATGGTGCTTATTTTCGCCCAATTGTCGGTTTGATTTTTCTGTATAAATAAGACCTTTGATCTTATCGTAATTTAGTAGAGCAGACATTATGACAACGCTCCTTTAATGTTTTCTAAAATTGTACTATCGATCATCAAATGATCAAAGCTTAATATGTCATAAACATTGAGTGCATCTGCATTCAAAGCTTTAACATTTTTCAAATTTCTTGTTGATCTAGCCAAAACTTCATTATTTTTTGAAGCTGAATTATACACGATCAAAGCACTTGAAACGTTATTTTTCTTCAATGAAGAATTGATCTGAGCTGTTTTAATTTTGGCATCAAAATTATCAGAAAATAAAAACACTTTATCTTCTTTTAGTTTTAATTTCAAAACATCAGCCAAAGCAACTTTAACGATTTTTTTCGGCATTGTGAAGTCAAACGAGCGTGGCATTGGGCCATGACAAGTTCTACCACCAACGAATTGTACTGATCTTTTGCTACCTTGACGAGCATTACCCGTACCTTTTTGTTTGTAAGGTTTGGCAGTAGTTCCAGAAATTTCAGCCATAGTTTTAGTTTTGGCAGATCCAGATCTTCTTCTGGCTAACTGCCATCTTACAACATAAGCAACTGATTTTGGGCTTTGTAGCTCAAGGTCAGAATCAATCTCAACCTTTTGCGATCCGGCTTCTTTGCCGCCAAAATCTATCTTTTTTAGATTTAGAGAAGTCATAATTTATAAATTAGAAATTTTTGGCGATTCTTAAAACAACGTCACCGCCGTTATTTCCTGGGACTGCGCCTTTTACAGCAATCACCGATTTTTCTTTGTCCACGATAAGGACTTCCAAATTTTTCACAGTGATGTTATCAACACCCATGTGGCCGGCCATTTTTTTGCCTTTGAAAGTTTTACCTGGATCTTGTCTTTGACCAGTTGAACCGTGAGATCTATGAGAAACAGAAACGCCGTGAGAAGCTTCCAAACCACGGAAGTTCCATCTTTTCATAACACCAGCGAAACCTTTACCCATGCTAACACCTCTAACATCGATCATGTCACCTTCTTTAACAACTGAATCGATGGTGATTTGATCACCAACTTTATATTCTAGATTTTTTCTAACTTGAGATCCTCTCATTTTTTTGAATAGAGGAACTGATTTTTTGTTAAAAACACCAGTTTGAGGTTTTGAAACTTTTTTAGGATTTTCGGTTTTCTCGAAAGCCATCAACAAGTTATCAAACGCTTTGTTTTCATTTACCAACAATTCCAAAACACAGTTATCGTAAACCTGTATCATGGTTAGAGGTACAGCAGCACCACTATCTTTAAAGATGTGGCTCATACCAATTTTTTTTCCGACTAATTCCAACATCTTAGTTCTTTGCCCCGTTAATTGCGATTTTAATATTAACACCAGCTGAAAGATTTAGTTTCATCAAAGCATCAACTGTTTGAGCTGTAGGAGAGATGATTAACAATCTCTTTGATGATCTAATTTCAAATTGCTCGCGAGAATCTTTGTCAACGTGAGGTCCTCTGATCACACAAAATTTTTGGATTTTGGTTGGCAAAGGAATTGGGCCTTTGATACCGGCGCCAGTTCTTCTAACGGTGCCGATGATCTCACCCATTGCTTTGTTCAAAACAACGTGATCAAAAGACTCAAGAGTAATCTTGATGCTTTCCTTATTTTTCATAATTCTTATTTAATAATCTTAGAAACAACACCCGCACCCACAGTTCTTCCACCTTCGCGAATAGCGAAACGAAGACCTTCTTCCATGGCGATTGGAGCGATTAGTTCAACAGTGATTTTTACGTTATCAC
>Ga0214923_10004506_pt1 | contig 16777 bp, 11 predicted proteins | sample LL1510_MetaG_FD_177993 | JGI IMG/M metagenome (GOLD analysis project Ga0214923, IMG submission 177993) | Freshwater microbial communities from Lake Lanier, Atlanta, Georgia, United States - LL-1510 | ecosystem: Environmental > Aquatic > Freshwater > Lake | place: USA: Georgia | collected...
AGATATCAGCGAGTCACGAAGAACAGGTGATGTGGTTACAACAGGAAAAATAGCAATCAGACGCAGAGAAATATATTGATAAATAAACACCAGAAACCCATAAAAACTAGAATCAGGAACAAGAAATGCATGCCAATAGATATAAATACGCCTGCGCGGATTAAGCAATTTAGCTAAGGATGCAAAAAATAATAAGGAAGGGCATGGCAAGTGAACAATTAATGGTCTGTTTTTAAAAAGTAATCTTAAAAGGCATAGAGAGGGTAAAGGAAACAGAAGCTTACCCCAAAAAAGACAGGGCAAAAGGGTACGTGAATAATTTATCGATAGAAAGGTAGATGCTGCTTTGGAGGGGCGGCAATAATAAACTACGCCATTTTGCTGGGAAGCTATAGTATGAGCAACTCGCTCTATTCCACCAAATCCTGGAGGACACTCCCTAACCAGTTGATCTAGAGGTGATAACTCAGGGATATGGGAGGAAATAGAAGGCATAAGCGGAAAAATTTTTTGGTAAGATAAGTAAAAACTTTTATGAAAAGGATTGACTTCTTAATTTGTGGGGCCCAAAAAGCAGGTACATCTGCTCTTGATAAGTATATGAGACAACATCCCAGTATTCAGATGCCAACAAGCAAAGAGATTCATTACTTCGATAGGGAAACCGTTAACTGGAAAGAGGAACAAGAGAGGGATTACAAACTATATCATCAATCATTTAACTGGAACGAACAAAAAACGAGAGGGGAATCAACACCAGTGTATATGTACTGGAAAACATGCTGGGAGAGAATCAGTGAATACAACAAAGAACTAAAAATTATAATTTTACTAAGGAATCCAATAACAAGAGCATTTTCCCATTGGAACATGGAAATAGAAAGAGGGAGAGAAAACCTAGGGTTTATGGAAGCGATTACCCTTGAAATGCAAAGACTAGGCATTAAAGAGGAGCAAACAATAAATCACAGGAAATGGAGCTATGTGGAAAGAGGATTTTATAGCAAACAAATCCAGCACATATATAAATATATTAATAAAAATAATGTTCTAATACTTAAACAGGAGGAATTATTGAAAAATCACACAAACACTCTGAAAAAAATCTATCAACATCTTAACATAAAACAACTTGCTAACAATGAGGAAATCATAGATCATAAATCATCCTACAGAGAGTCAATAAGCAAAGAGGCCCAGATATGGCTAAAAAGTAAGTATGAAGATGAAATCAAAAAACTTGAATGCCTGCTAAACTGGGATTGCTCGGATTGGTTGTCAATTGAATGAAAGTACTAATTGTAATACCGCATGTATTTGCGCCAAAGAAAAACTCACTATATTCGTCGGAAAATGAAAGCAAAAAGGAGATAAAAGAAAAGGGGCTCTTAGGAGCTACCATAGGTAATTTAAATCGACATGGAAAATACCATTGGATCCATGCATCTTTAGGAAAAGGAAAGCCGGTAATTACAAGAAAATTATTTAATGAAAAAGGCATAACACTGAAGATTCAAATATATACACATCCCACAAAAAATCTAACCTATAAATTACCAAAAGACGAAAGGATCGAGGTAATTTATCCAGATGTTAATAATTTAGAGGAAATTCCAGTATTTGCTTCAAAAGAATTGTTGGAACAAGCGGAAAACTACGACATGGTTGGGTATATTGAGGATGATATAGCAATTGAGGACAGAGAATTTTTCGAAAAGGTGAGGTATTTAGTTGAAAAAAATGGTAATGAATATGTTTTCCTGCCGCATAGATGCGAAGAAATGCCTAATGATGGCGAAGTAATACTATCAGGGGATCCAGATGGTGGAAGAGATGATCTATTTTGGGATACAAAAGAAATGCTTATATGTAAATGGAATGAGGAAAAATACAAATTTTATAGGGCAACAAACCCCCATTCGGGTTGTTACTTTATAACCAGAGAACAGGCACTAATCGCGAAGCAATATTGGATAGAGAAAAATTGGATACCGGATTTAATTCTTTGCGGTCCGCTAGAGCAGGCAGCCAGTGGAATGCTCATTAAAAGCTTTAAAATAATGAAACCTATCCCGGAGGATTACAGAATCTTAATGGTAAAACATATAGATGAATTGTGGAAGAGGCATCCATTTGAAAATAAACAAGATCGTAGAGAAGACATTAAAACAAATATAACTACTACTTTTTCATAAGCTTTCTAATAAGTGGAAGTGAAAAAGGGGAGATATTAAATTGTGAGTTGCTAAGTTTAAAAATTGATTGATGCTTATAATATCTTAATAATTTTTGATAAAGTTTATAAATATGAGCTGGTAACGTAGTTAATTGAATATTGTGATGACGCAGACTCGGGTCATAAAAAGTCAAGTCGGAGACAGACGACTTGATAGGCAAATCCAAGTACTTAATTAAAATTGTGGCTTCAAGCTTGAATCTGTTAAAATCAGCATCAAAAAAAAGTAAGGGTAAAGATTTAGATGCAACAAGTTCATAAAGAATAATATTATAGGAGAACCAAAGATCCATTCCAAATTCAAGGCTATAATTATTTCTAGCCGCTAATGAGGAAGCAACCTCAAGGGGATGGCGAAAAATCGCCACACACTCCAGATTTGGATATTTATCAAACCAACCTTGCAAACATAAAATGGAGCGGGGATCCTTGAAACCCCATACAGTTGAGGAGCTGAAATTATTAAGTATGTAGCTAAGGATAGAAAATTGAGTTGTATTCCACTGAACAGAACTGGGCGGTGAGTCCCAAGATCCCCCCGATGAGCTTAAAACACTATCATGCAGAGTTCTAATTAAAATAGATTCTCTATTACCTTTTTTATTATGGGGAGCTTCAGTTACAACCTCTCCTAAATCTAAGCCTGCTTCCTGCAGTGTACCTGCTAATAAACTTGTGCCACTTCGATGCATGCCAAGAATAGCGATAACACGAGAAGGGGCTAGAGAAGCTTGAGTTGCAGATGGAGAAGCGGTGGTGAGGGTAATTTCGTTACGACGTGGAAAAACTGTACGAAGGTCAACACTACTTTTAAGCCAAGGATCAAAAAAGGAAGGCAAGGTGCCGAGGTAAATAGTATTGGAATAATTAAATGGGTATGGTTGGAAACTTGTTTTACGAATAGAAAAGTATTCGGCCGCTAAAGGGGACCAAGTGTCACCTGATCTTGTAGTAACACCACCATGATATTGATGAAATGTAGCCTCCCCTAAAAGGGAAATTGGCTGAACATTAGGCAACAGTTGAGCACGCTGATAAAAATCTAAATTAACAAGGCCACCGCCAGGGCTAATGAAAGCCTCATCAAGCCCGTTTAGTTGATCAAAACTAGAGCGGCTAAGAAAAAGGGCATTGCTTTCAACTAAAGGGGCAAAAGCACCATATTGAGAGGATCCCGCTAAACATGAAATGCTAAAAAGCTGGTAGCCATTTGTTTTCCAATCAATTGAATCTAGTAAGGCATCCTCAAGCACTTGCGAATATCCCTCAGAGGATGAGATCTGTTGCGGGATGTGGCCAATATGACAACCCAAAGTAGAAATTACTGGAAATTCAAAAGCCTTAAATGCAAGGAGAGTATATTTAATAATACCAGGAGATAATATGCGCGCACCATCAATCAAAATTCCAATATAATTAGCATGGGACAATTGAACAGCCGAGTTAATTGCCATAACTGGCGAGGGATAAATAGACGGGAAATAAATATACCTAAAGTTTGAACCAAAAGAAGTAACAAACTCCTCAGAAAGGGGATCTGAAGAACCATTATCTATAACAATAACCTCATAATCAGTTTCATCTACACCTTGATACTCTGAGCACAAGCTAAAAAGGGTACGTTCTGCCTCCCTGCGCATATTAAAAAAATTTACTACAATAGATAGAAGAGGCATCAAAACAATAAATACAGATCTATCTATTATAGCTTGAGGACAGTTGAGAGCCAGTTAACAACCTGATTAGGCAACACATTATTCATGCAGGAATGCTCCTCAAGTAAGCAGTCATCATTGCGAAAAGAATTCACTGCACATTTATCACAAGAGAAACTGGAAACAGTATAAGAAACATTTGAACAGCGTGGCATCCATAAACGCATGGGGCTGGGGCCAACCTGATCGGAATCATTGCCTAGCAAAACAAGGGTAGGCGTTCCAACGGCTGCAGCAATATGCATTGGCCCAGCATCAACAGTTATTACCCCCATTGCAGCGGAACATGCGCCAGCCAGCTCAAGTAGGTTAGTTTTACCGCGAAGATCAATAAGGGGAGTTGATTGAATTAAAAGATCCTCACCTAACCCAGAATTATAAAGATCATGCTGCAGTTTAGGAGCGCTACCAATTAAACCAATAGTAAAGCCAAGATTAGAAATAAAATGAATAACTTCCTGCCAAAAATGGAATGGCCATAATTTAGCTGATCGGGCAGTTGTACAATGGATCAATATATGTGGCACTGAGAAATTAGGATGCTTCTTAGGAAGGCTGATGGCATAGGGGTCAACGTAATCACGAACAAAGGCAAGTACACAAAAAAGTTCAGCAATATAGTTTGATGAAAAAATATTAGAATAACGCTCTAAAAATGCAATACTGTCCCAATCCGAATCTGCTAAAAAGATTTGCTGTGGGAGCTCACCCCAAGGTAGCGCACGGCGAAGATTAGCAGAGAGGCAACCACCAGCAACATAAAAGGGTCTAATCCAGGCTGATAAAGCACAAGTAATTGGATTAAAGCCATCAAGGTTTATTGCGAGGGAAACAGATCCAAAAGATGCTTTGTATTTGGTAATTGCTGCATGTAAATCAGAAGCGGCACTGTGATCAGAAGAGTCCCAACTAAGGCGCCAATCAACACAGGGATGAGCCTCCTCAAGAGCAGAGGTGATATCACTCCCAATAAAACCAATAATACTATCGGGGAAGCGTGCCTTCAAACCATGCAATACAGGAGTGCTAACAACAAAATTACCAACCTTATAGGAGCCTAAAACTACTATATGGGGAGAACTGCCTAAGGATTCTCCTGCATAGCGATTAAGAAATTCAAATGTCATGGAAACGAAAATTGTTCATCAATTTATGGGCACCAGCAAAATGCAGAAAATAACTATTATTGAAAAGATGCAAGATAAAGTTATTTACTGAAAGGCGCTGCGGCCCCAAATTAAGCCATTCCTGTAGTAATAAGGGCTCTGAATTCCAGGCGGCATGCACTACGCCAGCAAGATAATTAAATTTAGAATCAATTTCAGAAATTAAACCCCTTTGACTCAGCTCCAGATTGAGAGGAATCATCTCGTGGAGTGCACCAGAGCCCCCATCATACCAGCGATAGTAAACTTGCTCAAAAATAGAGGAATGAAAAAAGGGAGAAAAACCGATAACGCCTGTGTTGTAGAGAATCCGCTTTCTAGCATTAAAACCCCAAAGATCATAGTAACTAAAAAGATTTGTTGAGGTAGTATTAATTAAAAATGGATTATTTGGTTGAGAACGCAATAAGGAAAAGTGTAAAATTTCACTCCACAATCGTTTCAACCAACTGGGTTCAAAACTTAAGGGAGAGGCCATGTCTCTAGAGATAAAAACTTTTGTATTATCACTATTCAACAGGGGGTCAGGAGCAGATGGGTTGATTAAAATATCAGTATCCAACCAAAGAGCTTGGTCATAGCCTTTAAGTTTTGGAGAAGACATTGCTAAAAGCTTTTGCCAAGCAAAAGAACGAGAATTTGAAAATGGAGATGCATCAAGAGGCTCATCAAACAATATTAAATCATAATTATGAGCAGAACACCAATTTTTCCAACCAGGCAAAACCTTAGTTAACTGATCAACATAGGTATTGCCAACGCATAAGGAAACAAGAGTTTTTCTCATGATATGCTATAGAAAATTGAGATTAACAGGGCGTGGTATATGCAGCTCAAGATAGAGGTATTAGTAAATAGTCCAGGCCCCCATGACTGCGTGAGGATTAGGCAACCGTTTGAATCCATACAGAGGATGGGAATAGATTGTAGAATACATGAAAGACCGTTTCGGTTTGTAGATTGTATCCGTGCGAATAGTTTGGTTATATGGCAACGCCCATTGCCAAGTTGCGAAACGCGCATGCTAGAGCACTTGGAGTGGCTAAGGGAAAGGGGTTGCATTCTTTTGATTGATTGGGACGATCACCCAGATCTTCTGCCAAAACAAGTGCTTAAAGAAATGAATAATCAAAAGATGGCAGCACTCAGATACAACCATTGTATTTTAACATCAAACACAGAATTAGCTGAATACCTTAATGAATTCAATCCGATATCTATAACCCTCGAGAACGGCGTAGAGATAATAAGAAATTTAAATATAAAAAAACACGCCGAGGTGTTTAGTGTGTTTAATAAACTAAGAGTTTTCATGGGCAATTTAAACAGAAAAAATGAGAACGCTTTGATAGGGCATCAACTTAAAAATTGGTTGAATAGGGATAAAACAGTTGAGCTGGTGATGGTGGCCCAGAAAGATCTGCAGAGCAAATTATCTGGAGAGAATATTAAAGCGTATGATGTTCAGAGTTATGCAGCTTATAGGAAACTACTAAATACATGTCATATCGCGCTGGCACCTCTAGAAGATAATAAACAAAACAATTGTAAAACCGTGCTTAAATGGCAGGAATGCACAGCTGAATCTGTGGCGGTTATAGGAGGACCAGGTTTATACAAGAAACAACTTGGTAAAGATGCGGGCATATGGGTTAACTCCATAGAAGACATTGTAATTAGGGCAGAGGAACTAGCTAAAAATCACAAGCTGAGAGTGGAGCTGATAGAAAAAGCCTGGTGCCAATTAAATAATGGCTGGACACTCAGCCAACAGCTGCAGTGGAGGCTGTGGTTGTTAGAGGAAATATGGAAAAAACGCTACATAATTGACAAAGGAATAGCAACAAGATTAAAATTGACGAAGATTTTTGGTTCAAAAAAATAATGAAGGTTTTACTTGTGAACCATGGAACAGCTGCTGAATGGGGCGGCGGCGATGGAGTACAAATTAGGGAAACAGCAAAACGATTAAGGCAGAGGGGGTATATCGTTGATGAAGTAAATAGCGACCAACCACGGGCAGAAGGATACGACTTGGTGCATATATTTAATTGCAGGGTTCAACACTCATTTGAATCACAAATTAGATGCTGTAAGCAGGTAGATATTCCAATTGTTGTATCACCGATATGGATATCATTAAAAAGAGCCTATTGGGGAAGCAGGGGAAGCTCTTCAGTGTTAACACAAGCAACAAATAATTATGACAATAATGCAATTAATTTACTAGAGAATTTAAAACAACGTAAATTAGTTGTGGTGAATGAGGGGATAAGCTTTCATTCAAACGGCTACACTACAGATGAAAGTAATACACTCGAATTAATCAGCAGTCTACTTAAGGAGGTGGATGGGCTTCTACCTAATAGCTTGCTAGAGCTACAAGCAATCAGATCAGATCTAAATTGGTATGATAATACTTTTGAGATTGCACATTACGGTGTTGATCCAAGAATATTTTTAGATGCAAACCCAGATAAATTTAAGGCATATAGTGGAATAAATGAACCGTTTGTGTTGCAAGCGGGCAGAATTGAACCGGCTAAAAACCAAGCAATGGTGTGCTGGGCGTTAAGAAATAAAAATATTCCAATAATATTTATAGGTAGTGGAAAGCATTGGCCTAGCTACACAGATTTGTGCAAATCAATAGCACGAGACAAGCTAATTGTTATAGATCATATTGATCAGGAGCTACTGGCATCTGCTTATGCAGCAGCTAGCGTTCATATATTAACAAGCTGGATGGAAACATGTGGCTTAGTAAGCCTTGAAGCAGCGCTGAGTGGAACACCATTAGTAGCAAGTACTTTTGGACATGAATTGGAATATCTTGAAGACGATGCTTGGTATGCCGATCCAGCGGATCCAGAGTCTATAAATGAAAGTATTGATGCAGCACTACAGGCAGGCAGAAACTCGGAGAAAACAATCAAGATGAAAAGAAAAATATTAGAAAAATTTAACTGGGAGCAAACTGTAGATGCAACCGAAAAACTATATAGAAGGGTACTAGCAAAAAAAAGATAGAACCTACCTAAAGCGCTTAAGGCCATCCATTTGTTTTGTAAACATATCGGTAACTAGGGTGATTACAGGACGAGATCTAAGTTTAATATTTGCACTAACAGACATACCACTTTGAAGGTTTAGTTTACGGCTGCCGAATTCAACCTGTTGTTGATCAAGGCTAACAGTAGCTGGGAAATACCAATTGGTATGTGTTTGATCTGGGGGGAGTGCATCAGAACCAATAGATAAAAGAGAACCTTTTATATAACCAAATTCACCAACAGGAAAGGAATCAACGGCTATTGTAACAGGCAAGCCAGGTTGAATAAAACCAATATCAGCATTTGATATATCAACCTTAGCCATTAGATTATTAGCTGGCACTAATTTAAGGGCAAGTTGTTGTGAGTTAACAACTGCTTTTTTGCTAATATTCAAATCGAAAACTTTACCATTGAATGGCGCCCTTACTGTGCGATAACTGAGGTTTTCCCTAAGGGCTACAAGCTCGGATTTAAGACCAATAATCTGCCTATTAAGTTCAGTTAGCTGCCCTGCTGCTTGACCGATGATACGTTCGCGTTCCTGTTCAAGATTAGCTACTTCTGATCGTGTTTCCTGAATCTGATTAAGTTGCTGGAGATATTGATTGCGAGCAACCCCACCCGACTTATACAAAAAGCCGATATCCTTAGATATGCGTTCCTGTAGGTTGAGAGTTTCCCTACGACTTGCCAGCCTTGTGGAGAGTTGTGATAACTGTGATCGCAACTGCTGGGCTTGCTGGCGAGCAGAGAGAAGCTGATTAAGTAGAACTGGATCTTTAACTTTTGGTATTAATGGTAGTGGCGGAAAACGTGATGGATCACCACCAGTAGTTAACAGATCATCAATGGAATTAGCCTGCAATTGTAAAATTTGTAATGTTGATATAATTGCTTGCCTCCTGCTAACAAGGCCCTTAGCCTCCACGTCGAACAACGGTTGGCCAGTTGAAACCACTTGACCATCCTTTACAAAAACACGGCTAATAACACCAGCGCTTGGTGATTCAACACGTTTAACACTACCTGTGGGTTGCAATCTACCGCGCACGGAAATTGTTTGATCAATTCGGGCAATAAAAGACCAGATGATTGTTGCACCAATAAGAGAACAGGTTATCCAAATTAGTGCGGAAGACCAATGCCTACCCTGATCAACATAGGCTGAACTGCCCTCCCATACCTGGGGCTCTAGCTCAGGATTGGAGCTGGCTAGCTCCTCTTTTTTATTTTCAAGAACATCCTTCATAGTTTTAAATTATATCAGCCTCCTGCTGAGAATAAAGGGCAAAGTATCTACCCTGAAGTTCGATGAGTTCCCTATGGGTACCCATTTCCACTAGCGATCCAGCTTCTAACATAAGTATTTGATCAGATGATCTAATAGTACTGAGGCGATGGGTGATAAAGAAAACAGTAGACCCTTCAAAATAGGTTTTTAAATTAATACATACTTGGCGTTCTGTTAGGTAGTCTAGGGCGCTGGTAGCCTCATCTAGAATAAGAAGTTGGGGTTTTTGTAACACTGCCCTAGCGATAGAGATACGTTGGCGTTGCCCACCGGATAAACCTGCTCCTCGCTCCCCAACTCTAGTGGCATAACCCTGAGGGAGTTCCATAATAAAATCATGGGCGCAGGCAACTTTGGCAGCAACAACGATCTCATCGCTGGTGGCATCGGGAAATGTAAGAGAAATATTGTCGCGAATTGTACCTTCAAAAAGCAAACCATCTTGGGGGACGATACCAATTTGCCTACGAACTGAACTTAATTGTAATTTTGATATATCATAACCATCGATTAAAATACGACCTTTGTCTAATTCGTAAAACCGAGGAAGCAACTTCATAATTGTGCTTTTACCACTACCGCTCCTACCAACAATACCAACAAAGGCTCCAGCAGGGATACTAAAAGAAACCTGTTTAACAACTAATTGTGATCCTTCATTGAAGCGGAAATCAACATTTTGAAAAACAACCTCACCAGCTATGCGGGGCAGTGGTAATTGATCAATATCTTCTAATGCACCCTCTGGTGTTGCATCAACTACATCGCTTAAACGCTCAATACTAAGTGCAACACCTTGAAAACTTTGCCAACTGGTGGCTAGGTTTAATAGAGGACCTACAACATAACCGGAGATAATTCTAAAGGCAATTAATTGACCGATTGTGAGCTCACCTTTGATAACAAGAAAAGCTCCCACCCAGAGGGTGAGTAAACCAGTTAACTGGGTAAGGAACTGTGATGTGGTTCCAGTGGTAACACCAATCAGAAGAGTTCTAAAACTCTCTGCCATAAAACTTGAATAATTACGCATCCAGCGCCACCTAACGGTGTTTTCAGCATTTTGGGCTTTAATTGTTTGAACACCATTTAAGGCTTCCACTAAAACGCTTTGGGTGGCAGCATTTTTTTCTGATGCTTTACGCAACTGACCGCGAATTGCCGGGGTTGCTACTAGAGTTAAACCTAAATAGAGTGGAATAACCCCGAGGGTAACAGCGGTTAATATGCCATTATAAAAGATCATTACGGCAATATATATTACAGAGAATAAGGAATCTAAAACAAGTGTAAGCAAACTGCCTGTTAAAAAGTTTCTAATATTACCAAGTTCAGCTATTCTTGTTTGGAGCTCACCAACTGGGCGTTTATCAAAATAGGATAGGGGTAATTTCAGGAGATGCTGAATAACCTCGCCGCCTAGGGCGATATCAATTCTGTTTGTTGTGTCGGCAAATAGATAGGTGCGAATAGCTCCTAACAAGCCTTGAAATAAACTAACGCCTAAAAGAATTAAACCAAGAGTATAGAGAGTATCTAGGTTTTGCTGGCCTATAACCTTATCAAAAATTTGCTGGAGGACAAGTGGCTGAGCAAGATTAAGAAGCTGCAAAACAAGAGATGCTACCAATACTTCAATCAAGCTGCGCTTGTATTTATTAATTTGAGGCAAAAACCAACTGAGGCTAAGCTTTCTAAACTGGGCATCTCTGCCGGGGGACAAGATAAGAACTCTTAAACTCGAATTTGAATCAATTAACTCATTAACTGGAATTATACAAGCGCCAAATTCCGGAAGAACAGTGCGGGCCTGGTTTTTAATAATACTGTAAATAATTGCTGGCTGATTGCGAATCATCGCAAAGCAGGGGAAGGGTACTCTAGAAAGTTGTGACTCAGGAATATTTGTTAAATTACCGGTAAAGCCGATGATTGTGGAGAGATTACCAATGGTTTCAAGGTTGGCAGTACTATTACGTACAGAATCCTTACATGCGCGCTCTAAGATATCAGATCGAAATGGAACATTATAATACCTGGCAAGCATTTCTAAGCATGCTAAAGTTTGCTGAACCGGGCCAATGCCGGTAACAATTGGTATGTTTTTACCCTTGAATTTTAATGAATTACCAATTGCATCGGTTGTAGTTGAAAAAGACTCACCAGGGGGTTGCTCAGTAACAAGATCATCATAACGATCAGAATCAAATGAAGAAATTGCAAGATTATTTGGTTGCACTGCTTGCTGCATAGGCTGAAGGCTCATTGCTGATTGCCAAGCAGATTGATGTACGCGTAAAAGCCGTAATCGTTCTCCCTGAGGGATCAAACTAAGCAGGGATTGATCTACTGGCTCGCCAATATTTACAACATGAGAGGAAGGCTGGGAATTCCATAACCACAAAGTATCCTCACTATCAGGCAGGATACGCAGCTGATCAGCTGCTACAACATCGATGGATGCTAATAGGTTACGTAATACTTCACGTTCTGCAGGTTCAGCCTTAGAACGTTTGCGTAGTGATGGTTGCAATGCTTGAATTAACTCTGATGGAGAATTTGAGCTATCAAGCCATCTGCGAAAAGCGGGTGAATTAGCTTCAAGTTCATAGAAATCAGCTGCTGAAAAACCAATCATTTTCATTGGTTGAGCAGCTGTTAACCATTCACATGGATAACGCCTAACCAAACCGGCCCAGCCAACCAGATCTCCTGGATGGCTATAGGCAAGGGTTACGGGACGGCCCAGGCCGGGATCTTGATGTAATAATCTTCCTCTACCTTCAATAATACAAAAGCAATAATTAGGCATGCTATTAGCAACTAAAAGTTCTTGTCCAATATTACTATGAAATAATTTAGCTCTACTAGCGAGCCAAGATAATTCAGAAGGTGAGAATTCCCGGAAAGCAGGGAAACGGGATAAAACAGACTCAAACGTTGTAGAATTTTCCATATTTAATAATTTATGCTAAACATCATACACTAGGGGCTCGGGTTCCAGGCCATTGATAATGGATTGAACACGTTGTTGCAGAAACTTATTTAGTTGTTCATCTAAAAGTTGATTGATCATCTGTTGATCAAAGCGTGCGGGGGTTAACTGTTCTAGGCGCAAGAGCAGATGCCATTCGCCAAGTATATGGGGTGGCATCAGTTGACCTGGCCTGAGGTTGCGAAGCATCTCACCAAGTAAAGCAGGCTGCAAACTACCAATAGGCACTGGGCCCATTACACCATTGTGGATTGCTTCGGGGCCTTCACCATAGGCGGAGGCCGCTTCATTAAAGGTCATCTCCGCTTCCTCAAGCCTAATCCAAAGCTCACGGGCCAGGCCTGGATCACGAACTCTTATTAAGGAATAAACAACAGAATCGCGTTGCTCTTTACTGGCTAGAAATAACTCTTCAAGAGCTGTGCCAAAGCGTTGTTTAGCAAACTTTTGCAGAGATTCCTCCCGAGCTAAATGGTAATTAAAATCCTGCTGCTGCCAATTATGTTGCGTAAGAAAATCACCTAACTCCATTCCCGCGAGAATTTGATCACGCTTTTCTGACAAAGTTGAAAGATCAATATTAACAAGATCAATAATCTTTTCCTCCTCCTGGCGCAAAAGTAATTGAGGCATCAAATTTAAACGCAAAACCAGCTCACCTATGCGCTCACAAGACAACTGGGGAATGAGGTTAACCATGGTGAATTACATTATTAACGGGTGATTTGCTCAATTTATCAATATCAAGCAAAAACAACAGGTTGAGTGCTTCGCTAACTTGGTTAATAACATCTGGCCAATCACCCCTTTGATTTTGTCGAAAAATACGAATTGAATCATACCATGGAGATTTATCCGTATCCCTTAACCAACGAAAATCAGAATTATAGGGCAGAAGTAGCCATGTGGGAATATTCAATGCTCCAGCCATGTGCGCCACAGCCGTGTCGACGCTTATAACAAGATCCAGTTGACTAACAATATATGCAGTGTCAGAAAAATTGGTAAGCTTTTGATTCCAGTCAAAAAGTCTTTCATGATGCAGCCAAGGATTAAGCTGGCTGGCTTCAGAACCAACTTGTAAGCTATGGATTTCAACCAAATCAATTTCCAACAAAGAAATTAATTTAGGAAGTAGCAGGGCAATGGGAAAACTTTTATGGCGATACATAGCCTTATTGGATGGGTTTGAGGCCCAAACAATGCCTATGGATATCCCACCTGGTGGTGGAATTACTATTAGGTTATCTGGGGGAGCACCAGGAGATTTTAAATAGGGTGTAACAGATGGGATGGTAGATAGGGTTGTGCCAAAAAGCTTTGGCAGGCTCATTAAAGCTATATTAGGACGAAAATCTTGATTAGGCTGAAGATTTTCGTCTGTAAAAACAAGATCGCCAAGGCCAAGCCAGAGGCGAAAAAGATCGAGCAATGATGGCCTAGTAAAGAAAACAAATGGAATACTATTTGCTTTTAATAGAAGAAGATAACGAGAAAATTGAATTGCATCGCCTATACCTTGTTCCGTCCACACAACAAGTGGTGGATCCCCAGGGGAAGGGCAATCGGCAAGGGTAGCTGGAACAGTTCCTATTGTGGGGCGAGTGATTAATTCAAATTGCTTTGTGGCAAATCTTGCCTCGTAATACTGCCAACCGCGTTGATAATCACCGAGCAATAAATATGCTAAGGATAGATTCCATAGTGAATTAGATGAGCTCTGCTCTAATTCAACACCACGTTCTAGAAATTGAATGGCTGCATCAGGTTGCAATAGGCCAAGCAATGCATTACCCATATTGATATGGCTGGGCACGTGTAAACGATCTAAACCGATAGAAAATTCAAGGCAGCGTTTAGCCTTATCAAAATGGCCAAACCCATGCCAGGCTAAGCCTAGATTACACCACACATCGGCAACGGATGGATCCAATTGCAGGCTGCGCTGTAATGATTTAACAGCTAGTTCGTGGCGATCTGTATCTGTAAAAACTCGGCCTAGATTATGCCAAACAGTAGCCGCTTCAGAATTCAACTCTAAACTGATAATAAATGCCCTTTCAGCCTCATAAAAATGATCATCATGAATAAGATTTGCTAAATTATAATAAGCATCAGGCCTCGATGGATCAAGTTTTATTGTGATTTCATAGCAACGTTTAGCCTCAGCTAGTTTTGCGCCACTAAGGCGGCGCGACACCATGCCCCTTAATTGGTAGTATGTTGAATTAAAACTGCAGGTTGGCGCTGCCCGAACTAATAACGCATGGGCTTGTTGATCTTTCTTCTGTTGCCAACAGTTTAGGGCAGGTGCTAAGAGATAACGGCCATCGCCTGATGCTAAAAATTGTTGCTCCGCATGGGCAAGTAAAGGGGCTGGTTCTAACTGCGAATTACTGGCAGCGAATAGTAGAGCATCTGGATCAACCGGAAGGGATGGCGTTGATTCGTAGGATGGAAGTGAAAGAGCTGGGGACACAGTGGCAGAAATAGAAGAGCTCCGAAAGCAGGTTTGGAAGGCCCACAGCGAAGGAGATCTGGAGCTCGCTGAACGAGGTTATAGGCAACTACTGCAAAAAGCCCCAGAGGAATCAGATGCGATTAATCTGGGCGCCCTACTCAGAAGTACGGGTCGACAGCTTGCAGCGAGGGTACATTACCACCGATGGATAGGGGCATATCCGCAATCGCTTCATCTCAGGTTGAATGCGGCCAACTGCCTTAGGGATCTCGATGACGCTGCTGGAAGCCTAGAGGTATTGGAGCCACTTATACAAGATAGTGTTAACGGCCAAAAGAAGGAAGTGCTTCAAAGCCTTGCTAAAAGCCTACTGGAGCTGAACAGATTAAAAGAAGCCCATGAGCTACTAAAGAAGCTGGTGCAGGAGAATCCAGAAGTAATTGAGGGCTGGCTTGATCTAGGTGTTTGTTGCTGTAAACTAAGTTTATTATCAGAATCGTTAGAAGCGTTTGATAGAGCGCAAGCAATAAATCCAAAAGATCTTAGAGCAACTTCAAATCGAATAACAGTTCATAAGGAATTGGGATCCATAGAACAGGCAGAAGCAATCTGGAACGAATTAAATAACATAGAGAAAGAGAATAGCGATATAATGACCGCTCAGGCAGGATTACTTACAGCACAAAGAAAATTCAAGGAGGCTAGTGAAGTAAATATGAAGCTAGTGGAAAAATGCCCAAGGCAATCAATGCATCTACTCAATTTATCAGCAAATCTAAGGGGTATAAAACAGATGCAAGCAAGCCACAAGGTGTTGCAAAAAGGCTTAAAGCTAGAACCAAATAATGATGATTTCCAACAGGCTTATGCGCAAAGCCTAGCGGAAAGGGGGCAACAGGAAAAAGCAATGCCACTATTAAAAAATATAATTAATAAAGGGCTAGCAACAAAAGACTCATTTATTTTTAACTTGCAATTCCTTGGCTCCGGCTACCGATTAATTGAAGCATCGCAATTGCGTGAACTTGCTATTGAGTGGGAAAAGCTGAAATGCGGCAGTGGTTTTCTATGGCCAGATTATTTACTAGAGCCATTAGGGGGAAGAAGGATAAGGGTTGGCTATTTATCAGGTGATTTTTGCAACCATCCAGTGGCAAGATTCATGAAACCAATCTTAGAAAATCATAATAGAGATCAATATGAGATCTGGGGAATTAATGCCAGCCCATCAAAGGATATGATGCATGATTTCCTAAAGGGTAACTGCGAACACTGGCTTGATATTGTGCATCTACCTGATGATATAGCAGCGCGGTTAATTGCAGATTTAAGGCTTGATGTGATTGTGGAACTAGGCGGATTCAGCTGCGACAGCAGGTTGGCGGTATTAGCGCGGAAGCCAGCACCGGTTCAACTGAGTTATCTGGGTTATTTTGCACCCACCTATATGCAATCGATTACTGGCTGGATAGGAGATGAAATATTATTCGATGGTTTAAACGAAGTGGAGAGTAAGGCTCATAAATTGCTTAATGTAAAAGGAGGCTATATGGCGTATGCGGCAGTGGAAACAGTGGAATTAGACCATAATAATAAAATAAACTTTTGCTTTGGCAGTTTTAATCATGCCCGAAAACTTACACAAGGCACGGTTGAACTGTGGATGGAAGTATTGAATAAAACAGTGGGGGCAAACCTAGTGCTAAAAAGCATTAGTTTTGGGGAACCAGAAGAAAGAGAAAGAGTAAAACAAATATTCCTTAAAAATGGCTTGCAGGAAAACCTATTAACGCTGTTAGAAGTAGCTAGTGGATCTGAAAATCATATGAAATTATATAGGGAAATTGATGTGGCATT
>Ga0214923_10004507_pt1 | contig 16777 bp, 17 predicted proteins | sample LL1510_MetaG_FD_177993 | JGI IMG/M metagenome (GOLD analysis project Ga0214923, IMG submission 177993) | Freshwater microbial communities from Lake Lanier, Atlanta, Georgia, United States - LL-1510 | ecosystem: Environmental > Aquatic > Freshwater > Lake | place: USA: Georgia | collected...
GTTTTGTTGATTATTAACTGATTGCACCTGATTGTTTTCAGGCCGGAAAACGATTGCTTCCTGTTGCACAACACCACTGGCAGGTACCATACTCACGAGTTGTAATTTTCCTTTACCTTTTTTAAAAACAACCTTAGTAGTGATGTCACTTGCTTCATCAAGAAAAAAGTTCTTGTCAATATCTGGAGTTTTGCCATCAGAAAAAATAAGTTTTACGGAGTAACCTCCATTTTTAATTCCTGATACAGCCACATTTGTTTGAGGAGCATCATTTTGCTTAATGCCATTCATAATGAGGTAAAATGGCTGCCCACCATTGTTAAAAACGGAAAGGTTTGATTGGCCATATACCGCAGAAAAAGAAAAAGCAACGACAAAAAGTAGTAATAATTTCATAGTAGTTTAGGTTTTTTTTTCAAAGATATGAAAAACTCAGAATTTTTAAATGCTTCCTTATTTCTTAATTTACGATCAAACTTCCACCTCGCTTATCGGGGTAAAAAACTGTGTTTGGAAATCAAGAAGTCGTTCTTCTTCTGTATTCAGTGCGCTTATCAACACACGGCATTTTGGTAAGCTTTCTGCCAATCGAGTTAAATTTCCTTTCATTCCCAAACGCATCAACTGGTCAGCATCGAGAACAGCAAAGAATTTAATTTTCCCCATGTTAAAGCCATTCTGAAAGTACAATTCCGTGCTGCGCTTTACGGTGCCAATAATGACCTCTGTACCGTCGAAAAGATCATTGCGTTGTTTAAGGATATTGCCCTTATCTGTGACTATATCAACGGTTAAATCCATGTCTTTGGCCAAATCTTTTAATTGTGCTTCTGTGGCTCGCACTTGGTCATCGGAACTACACAAAATCAGCGCACGAGGAGAACCTTCCTCTGCTTGAGGAACAAAATGTGCTATTATTTCAGGAAGTTCAATTAAACAATCCTCTGATCGCCCGTTTACCATCACATGATGTCCAGCTTTCAGTAATTTGAGAAGTGATGTGCTCATGGATTTAGTTTTGCATTGTTGAGGTGTCTCTGACCATCTCTTTTGATTTTTTTATCCAAATTCTTATGAAGAGCCTCTGTTAAGTTAATACCGGTTTGATTTGCAAGGCAAATAAGTACGAAAAACACATCCGCCAATTCATCCGCCAACTCTTTTCCTTTGTCACTTTCCTTTTCACTTTGCTCGCCATAACGTCGTGCCATAATACGTGCAACTTCCCCTACCTCTTCCATCAATATCGCGGTATTGGTAAGTTCATTGAAATAGCGAACTCCAACAGTTTTTATCCATTGGTCTACAATTTCTTGTGCCTTTTGAATTGTTAAATTATCATTCATAGGTCAAATTTACACAAGCAGCAGCACTTTCTAACGTCGATTGAATTTCTTTTACGAAATTTGTTTGATTCAAACCACATGGAAAAATTACAGAATTTTATCAATGGAGCGTATTGTCCGCCCATTTCCGAAGAGTACTTTGACAATTATGAACCGGCAACCGGGGATGTATACAGTCTTATTCCAAATTCGAACAGCGAGGATGTTTCCCTTGCCGTTGTTGCAGCTGAAGCAGCATTTCCTGTATGGAGTTCCATGTCGATAGAGGAACGCAGTAAAATTCTCGTTAAGTTGTCGGAAGGGATAGAAAAAAGGATGGAAGAATTTATTGCTGCAGAGAGTCGCGACAACGGAAAACCCCTAGCGTTAGCTGCTCATGTCGACATTCCTAGGGCGGTTTCAAATTTTCATTTTTTCGCGACAGCCATACTACACTTTGCTTCAGAATCACACTACATGGAAGGTGTTGGGGTGAATTATACCACACGAAAACCCATTGGAATTGTCGGTTGTATTTCTCCTTGGAATTTACCGCTTTACCTTTTTTCATGGAAAATAGCTCCAGCCTTAGCCGCGGGAAACTGTGTGATTGCTAAGCCTTCGGAAGTTACCCCATATACTGCCTATCTTTTGGGTAAGGTAGCACAAGAAGCCGGAATGCCTCCGGGAGTTCTCAATATTCTTCACGGTACCGGTGCACAAGTTGGAGATGCCATCGTGAAGCACCCTAAAATAAAAGCGATCTCGTTTACAGGAGGAACAAAAACAGGAGAATATATCGCTCAAACAGCAGGGCCAATGTTTAAAAAACTCTCCTTAGAATTAGGCGGAAAAAATGCTAACATCATCTTTGCGGATTGCGATTTTGATGACATGTTAAGTACAACCATACGTTCTTCATTTGCCAATCAAGGGCAAATTTGTTTGTGCGGGTCAAGAATTTTTGTTGAGCGTCCTATTTATGAGCGCTTCAAGCAAGCCTTTGTAGAAAAGGTAAGCCGATCTAAAGTTTCCTATCCAACTGATCCAGAAGCCAAACTTGGTGCTGTCGTGTCAAAACCTCATATGGAGAAAATATTAAGCTATATTGAATTAGCAAAAGAAGAAGGGGGCACCGTATTGACAGGTGGTCATCGTGTATTATTAGAGCCACCACACGAAAATGGCTACTACATTGCACCCACAATTATAGAGGGCTTAGCTTACACGTGCCGCACCAATCAAGAGGAAATTTTTGGACCTGTGGTGACCATCACGCCATTCGATACGGAGGAAGAGGCACTGAAAATGGCCAATTCTACGGAATATGGTCTTGCCGGAACGGTTTGGACTAACAATTTGAAAAGAGCACATAAGGTTGCCGATAATCTGCAGTCGGGGATCGTTTGGGTGAATGCATGGTTGGTGCGTGATTTACGCACGCCATTTGGTGGAGTGAAATCATCAGGTGTTGGGAGAGAAGGAGGCTGGGAAGCTTTGCGGTTTTTTACGGAAGCAAAAAACATATTCATTAAGTCATGATTAAAAATTCTATCGTATTCAGTTGTTTGATGATTACTTCGGCATTTGCACAAGAATGGTCCCTGAAAGAACCTTTATTGTTGCGTGTGAAAAAAGACACCATACACACCTTGTACTACCATTTTGGCGATGAGTTTAATGGTACTAGTTTAGACCTCAACAAATGGCACGACAATTATCCTTGGGGTGGTGTCAATCCTCGCTATAACATGGCACCTTCACCTGAAATGGTTAAACTCGACAAGGGCAAGTTACAGTTGACGGTTTCAAAAACAGATCGAAAACAAACAATCCCCGACTGGATGTTGACCGAAGACTACAAAAAAGAAAATGCGCCGTATATCGTGGAGGGAAACAAGGCACAACTGTACTATTTAACATCTGCTATTTATTCGAAGAAAGATTTTAGATACGGCTATTTCGAAGCTCGTATGAAGGCACCCATGGGCAAAGGAATTTGGCCGGCGTTTTGGACCTATGGACATAACAACAAAGATGAAATCGATTTCACAGAACTAAAGGGTGAGCGGATGGAGAATTACCACATTGATGTTCATCACCCCGAAAAAAAGGTGGAAACTTATAAAAATGCGTTGGGGGCGAGGGTTCGCTATGGTGCATGGATAAAATCTTCTTATCCCATTATTGACAGATGGGTAACGTTTTCAGGATATTGGGAGCCAGGAAGAGTTACATTTTACATGGACGGAATGCCAACTGGAGTGTTCGAAGGTGAGTTTCCTACCGATCAGAATATTGTGTTGAATTCCTCACTCGCTGTGAAGGGTCAGGCGTTTGAACCCGGTCCGGATGAAAACACACCTTTTCCAAATACATTTTTGGTTGATTATGTGCGTTTATGGAAAACTGATTATCAGGAACAAAAGGGGATAGTGGCAGACCGAAATCTTTCAGATGAAAAAGAAATTGCCATTGTTAGTGAAAATCAAAAACCGGCAAAGCTCAACAAAAAGAAAGACTTGAAAAAAGAGGAAGGTTTCATATCAATTCTTCCTACAAAGAATAAAGGGACTGTTATTCAGGTGACCTTGGCTGGAATCTCTGCACCTGTCCACATGAGCTTATCACATTCGGAGAATAAGGCTTCGTCTGAGTTTTCTCAAACCCTTATTAATAAAAGTCAATTGGTGAATTTGTCTCATTTATCCGCAGGTAAATACATCCTGCGATTGGAGTTAGGCAAAAACACATGGGAAAAATCGCTCGAAATTAAGCATTAACCGAATCGTTTTCCTGCCACGAGTTTAATCCTGTAAAAATATTGCCTAAAGGTCAAGTCGTTGAACTGCATGGACTTGTTATCGAAATCGGTGACTAAAAACACAAACCAATTAGGAACAGAATACCCACCCATGAGACGAAAATCAAACCTAGGAGCAAGTCCAAGAAAAACACGCTCTGCACCAGAGGTAGCACTGTAACCTTTTGCCTGAACAACAGCACCCAAACCGGCCCACCCCGAAAACTGCCAGTTTTTCAATCGATTTACGTAAGCATACCCCGGAATTAATCCCACATCAAAAGAACTTACACGGTGTGCCAATGTTCGCGTTTCGCTGAAATCGGTTAAGTTTAAGGGTAAAATCGGATTTCCAAGGTTATCTAATCCAAAAATATTAAAGGTGCTTTTTAAATACCACGTTTTAACCTCTTTTAAATAATGCGCGCGTTTTCCTAACAAGGCATTGATTTTAAAATTCTTATCACGAAAATACCAGGTTCCTAACGAAAAATTATACGAGAGAAGGTTTGGAAAAAGCTCATTATCGGCAATTGTTCCACTGTTCCACTGTTCAGCATTCAGCGCAGCAAATCCACGACATAAGTTTAGTTGCGTTTCAATATAAAAATTACGAATAGAGTAATCTAATTCGATGTTGAATTGATCTGTTTTTGAGTATTTTTCTGTCGACCTATATCGGTTAAGAACGGGAATTCCCAAGCGCAAAGCAAACCATTTATATGCAACACCAATTCCCAAAATCGTACGAAAATTATTTCGGTATTGAATTTTATCTAATTCTCCTGAAAATGGATAAGAAATTGAAAATGGAGAAGTAGTGTACCCCACATCGGAATAAACCACCCACCTATCTCGGAAATCTTGAAGAACAGTTGAGTCCTTTGGATTTTGACCTAAAACCGACGAGGAGAAACCTAAACTAACGAGTAATACCTTCCAATCCAAGAATAAACGCATAAACTTTTGCTACTTCCATTCGCTCTGAGGTTCTTCCGGATCCACCTCCGTGACCAGCATCCATGTTGCAATCAAACACCAATGGATTTTTATCTGTTTTTAGCTCGCGCAATTTTGCAACATATTTCATGGGTTCCCAATATTGTACTTGGGAATCGTGGTAACCTGTCGTCACATACATCGCTGGATAATCCATGCGGTGTAAATTATCATACGGAGAATATTTCAACATGTAATAGTAAAAATCTGGATCATTTGGATTTCCCCACTCTTCATATTCTCCTGTGGTCAGGGGTATTGATTCATCAAGCATGGTGGTTACCACATCTACGAATGGAACTTGAGAAATAATTCCTTTCCAAAGGTACGGCGCCATATTCGTGATTGCTCCCATCAATAACCCACCCGCACTACCGCCTTGAGCATAGATTTTATTTTTATCACAGTACCCCATGTGACCCAAAAACTCAGCGGCATTTATAAAATCGGTGAACGTATTTATTTTCTTTTGAAATTTCCCGTTTTCATACCAATTTTCCCCCATGTATTTACTACCTCGAATGTGTGCAACAGCATAAACAAACCCTCTGTCTAACAGGCTCAATCGCGTAGCACTAAACACATCAGGAAGTGTATATCCGTAAGAACCGTATCCATATAATAAACAAGGCGCCTTTTTTAAATCGGTTCCTTTTTTATAAACCAAGGAAACCGGAATTTTGGTCCCGTCATTTGCTGTTGCCCATACTCGTTGCGAGCTGTAGTTTTCAGGACTGAAACCTTTGTCTAAAAGTTCCTTTCTGAACCATAAAGTTTTTTCTTGCTTCACCATATTGTAGCGGTAAACAGTAGAGGGCGTTGTCAAGGAATTATACGAAAAGAACAAATCATCCGTATTGTAATTATCATTTACACCAAGACCAAGGAAGTAAGTTTCTTCATCAAATGCAATTGTACTTTCCTTTTGATCGTTCAAGTTTATCATTTTTATGCCACGCAGGCCATTTGAGCGCTCTTCGATAACAAGAAAATTCTTGAATGCAGTTAATCCTTCGATTAGGACTTCATTTTTATGTGGAATAAAATCTTTGCACTGGTTTAAATTTCTTGGGAACGAAGGAGAGAAAAGCACTTTTCTGTTGCTTGCTCCATCCGCGTTGGTGAGGATATAAAATCCTTTGTCGTGATGCGCCACCTCGTACATGTGACCCGACCTTCTAGGAAGAAAAACCTCAGGTTTTTCCTGTGGCTTATCCGCGTCAATCCAATGAAGTTCGGTAGTAGTGGAGCTATAACAATAAATAAACAAATATTTATCTGTTCCTGTTTTTCCAATTCCCACACTAAACTTTTCATCTTCTTCTTGATAAACCAATTCGTCTTTTTTGGCATCGGTCCCAAGAACATGTTTGTAAACTTGAAATTCTCGAAGTGTTTGAGGATCTTTTTTCGTGTAGAATACCGTTTTATTATCATTTGCCCAAACCAATCCGCTGGCATCCTCAATTTTATCAGTCAAAAACTTACCGGATTTATTAATTCGAAAGGTTATCTGGTACTTCCGTCTTCCTACCAAATCTTCAGTTAGTGCTACCATTTTATTGTCTGGAGATAAGGACCAATCAGCTAATTCATAGAAACTTTTTCCTTTTGCTCGCTCGTTTTCGTCGATGAAAATGGTTGTTTTTTTATTTTCAAGTAATACCACTTGTTGGTAATCTTTTCCTTCAATATTGCGCGATTGAAAAGTTAAACCATTCAAAATATAGGGTGCGCTGACATCATTTGGATTTATGCGTTGGTCAAATTCTTTCATTAACCCTTCCATTAAAGGCTTTAAGGGTTTAAAATACTCCGACTGGTATTCGTTCTCTTTTGCCAAATGTTCTAAAACGGGCTTACTGTCTCGCTCATTCATCCAATAATAATCGTCAACTCGTAGATGATTGTGTTTGGTGAGTGTCTGAGGTTTTTTAATGGCTACCGGAGCTTGAGCTACAGAAATCTTTGTCATAAGAGCAGAAATAATTAAAATATAATAGGGTTTCATAGTCTTGATTTGAACAAAAATACGGATAATCTTTTTCGGATTGTGTACCTTTGCCAAGTGAAAAAATTGTACAAGTACTTATTGAATACCTTGCCTAGGCCATTATTGATTCGTTTGAGTTACGTTTTCAAATTTTTTGCCCCGATGCTGTATAAAGGAAACAAAGTAGCTTGTCCGGTTTGTGAGCGCTCTTTTTCGAAATTTCTATCCTACGGATCAAATGTTGCGCACAGAGAAAATGTACTTTGCCCTTATGATTTGACCTTAGAACGTCACCGCTTAATGTGGTTATATTTAAAAAAAGAAAGTAATTTTTTCACTGCAGAAGGCCTGAAAGTTTTGCACATTGCCCCAGAGCAGTGTTTTTTACCGTTGTTTAAAAAACAATCAAACTTAGCGTATTTAACGGGTGATTTAGAATCTCCAATTGCTGATATTCATTTTGATTTACACGAAATTCCACTAGAAGACAATCGCTTTGATGTTGTATTTTGCAATCACGTTATGGAACACGTTAAAGATCCAATTCAATGTATGAGGGAAATTTACCGAGTGATGAATAATGGCGGATGGGCTATAATGCAAGTTCCACAAGATTTTAACCGAACCGAAACATACGAAGACGCATCTATTACCTCGCCTGAAGACCGCGAAAAACACTTTTGGCAAAAAGACCATGTGCGTTTGTTCGGAAAAGATTATCCTCAATGGTTAGAAAAAGCCGGATTCAAGGTGACCGAATTTAACTTAAACAATCACTTTTCCATTGAAGAAATTGAGCGTTATCGGTTAATGAAAGGAGAGGTATTGTATATCGCTCACAAGAATTAGTCTTGTAAGCTATCTTTAAAAGAAAACCCGACTAAATCTTAATAAATTTCAACATTTTCCCCTGTGTCGTAAGCTGGATGTAATAGTTTCCTTTTTCCAAAAAGCCCACATCTACTCCTCCTACACTAGAAGAAATGTTTAATAGAGTTCTTCCGCTAGCATCTACTATGCTAATTGGCCCAGAGTATCCGTTAACGAGTAAGAGATTTGAAACAGGATTATTCACTAAATGTATGTTGGGCCCAGAAATTTCCGGAAATCCTAATGTTGGGTCCTTGTATCCATAACTTATCCCATTTTTTACCATATAGGTAAGGGTAGTATCGTTATACTGGGTGTACGTAGCTGTTTCGAAACTTGAGTAACTACGAATTTTACCAAACCCCGGCCTAAAGACTTCATTTACATATTGCTGAAAGGCACAATTTTCAGACATTATAAAAACTTGAGAAGGAGCGGTAACCCATAAACCGTAAAAGTCTTCGATTGTATCTTGGTAAAAAATTGGTTGAGGCTGTGAACAATATTGTAGCAACACATCGTGAAGTTCCACAGTATCAGCAATACTAGCATCATTGTAACTTGGCAAATAGCGTAAATTAGAATCTAAATTTGTAAAACACCACGTCGCAGAGCTGTTCCAGCGAGTTGTATCGTGTTGCCCAGTGCCATTATTCCATGAACTTTTCATCGAATAGGAATTAGCAAAATAACATATCTCAGAACTGTCTGAGTTATAAGTTTTAGAAGCTATACTATAACGCGTTATACCGTAATCTTGAAATGGTGTAAATGCAGTCCCGGCTGAAATCGAGAATTCTAAGGTGTCACCAACAGCAAAATCATAAACTTCTTGTGGGGTAAAATACGATTGTGCCATAGCCAACTGACTCAAAAACAAAAATAAAAGTATGTTTTTCATTCTGTGAAATTAGCAACTTTGGAGAGAATCCTTTGCACGTGTTCTGTCGCTTCAATATGTGCCATGTGACCACAATTTTCTATAAGATGTAGGTTTTTTTGATTTGACACTGCTGAAATACTTTCAACGGAAATCAACTTGTCTTTAGCGCCGTGAATGAACACTATATTATCAGCATTCTTTTTTACCAAATCCGAAAAATCAGTGCGTGTTCTCATGGCTAACGACGCATATGCAATGCAATCAGCAGTTAGTTCTAGCGCCTCTTTTTTTAAAACTTCTATTTCTTTTTCGCGCAAGTTGGGCTCATAAAAAAGATTGGGAATAGCTTCGTTAATAAAAATAGATTTTCCCTTAAAAGCGATATCAGCCACCCGAACCCTGTCTTTCTTCTTATCGTCGGAATCTTCCCAACAATTTGAGTTTAACAACACGAGCTTTTGAATGCTAAGCTTATTTCTATGAAGTAATTCTAAACCGACATATCCACCCATGGAGTGACCTACCAAAATTATTGGATTTTCAAAGTGAATGTTAAAGGTCTTTTCGATTTCCTCAGCCATAGCGGCGATGGAAGGATCGTCTGAGGATTTTGGTAGAGGAGAGGAACCATGACCCGGCAAATCCACAAAAAATTTCTCGCCAGGGATTTCTGATAGAGAAAGGTAAGACCACATCGAGGAAGATTCCAAAAAGCCATGCAAAAAAAGCCAATACGGCTTCCCTTCTCCACTTGATTTGAAAGAAATCATTACGCGTTCATCAAATCCTCAATTGCTTCTGCTTCAATCGGAATGTTTGCCATTAAATTAAATGGCGCTCCCGTTTCTTGCACAACGAGATCATCCTCTAATCGAATACCCAAACCTTCTTCCGGAATGTAAATACCCGGTTCACAAGTGAATACCATTCCCGCTTGAATAGGCTCATGCCAAAGCCCAACGTCGTGGGTATCGAGACCAAGAAAATGAGATGTTCCGTGCATGAAATACTTTTTATAAGCAGGCCAATCAGGGGATTGATTTTTAATATCATTCAATGAAATTAAACCTAAGTTTACCAATTGTTCTTCCATCAAAACACCAACTTGTTTGTGGTATTCTGCCATGATTGTTCCTGAAACCAAGAGTTTTTGCGCTTCGTTTTTTACATGTAGTACGGCGTTGTAAACTTCTTTCTGTCTTGAGGTAAAACGGCCATTTACTGGGACACAACGCGTTAAGTCTGAAGAATAGTTTGCATATTCAGCGCCAACATCAAGTAAGATAACATCTCCATCTTTACATTGTTGGTTGTTCTCTATATAATGCAACACACACGCATTTTTCCCTGATGCAACAATTGGAGTATAGGCAAATCCTTTGGATCGGTTGCGCAAGAATTCATTCGCCAATTCTGCTTCAATTTCATATTCCCAAACGCCCGGCTTTATAAAAGAAAGTAGCCTTCTAAAACCCGACTCTGTGATGTTGCACGCCTGTTGCATCAAGTCAATTTCTAATTTTTCTTTCACAGACCGAATTTTATGAAGAATGGGGGCAGCCTTGTATACTTGATGCGCAGGATAATCAGTTTTGGCCTTTTTAATAAATCTATCTTCACGTGTTTCTACTTCGGTATTCGCCCGTAAGTGCTCATTCGTGTTGAAATAAATGCCTTGGGCTTCGGCCATCAATTGTTTGAAAATAGATTGAAATTGCTGAAGCCAATAGACCGTTTTTATTCCAGAAGTGTCGAAAGCTGTTTGTTTAGTTAGTTTTTCACCTTCCCAAATGGCGATATGTTCGTTTGTTTCACGAAGAAAAAGCACTTCTCTGTGTGCTGGATTACTAGCCTGCGGAAACAAAACAAGTATTGATTCTTCTTGATCAACTCCAGACAAATAAAAAATATCACGGTGTTGTTGAAAAGGCATTGTTCCGTCAGCAGAAATTGGATAGATGTCGTTCGAATTAAAAACAGCTAAACAGCCATTTTCCATCTGGGAAGTAAACTTCTTACGATTTTTACAAAATAAGTCGGGGGATATTTTATGGTATTTCATGAGCAAACGAATTTACTCACGAAGATACATATAAACTAGGGAAAATTAAATTATCTAGATTGCTCAGTGGTCTTTTTAACACCACCGTTTTCCCCATAAGCTTCACAGCCTGTTTTCTTTGTTTTGCATGAAAACAAAATAACACTCACAAACAGCATTTTAAGGCAGAAATAAGAAAACTTTAGCATATTGAAAATATATTAGGCGAAAATAGTAATTTATTCAGCTAAAAACAAGGAACAAACTTTAAAAAGTTCATCAATCTTTAAACCAGCTAGCATAGAGCGTGTAGTTTTTAGCAATACGTTGAACCTCCCCTTTAAAGAGTTCCGGGCTAAGAGATTTCACCTTTTTAGCTGGAACCCCTGCATAAACACTCCAGGATTCCATTTTAGTGCCTTCCAATAAAACTGCACCAGCAGCTAGAATGCAATTTGACGAGATGTAGCAATTGTCCATGACAATGGCTCCCATGCCGATGAGAACATTTTCTTCAATTGTACAGCCATGAACCAGCGCATTATGACCAATGGAAACGTTATTACCTATTTCAACGATAGTCTTTTCATATGTGCAATGGAGAACGGCTCCATCTTGAATGTTCACGTTATCTCCGATTCGAATCGAATTCACATCTCCTCTCACCACAGAATTAAACCAGACGGAACAATTATCTCCCATTACCACATCGCCTACAATGGTTGCATTTTCAGCAAACCAACAACTAGCTCCAAATTGAGGGGTAAAACCTCTGCACGCTTTAATTAATGCCATTACCCATTTAGTTTTTTGACCATTGTGAGAATCGTAGCCAAGGCAACGGTTTCTCCTGTTTCGTCGTACACATCAACCAAGAATTTGACAATTCCTTTTGGAATATCTTCTTCGCTACGTTTTTCTTGGTCAATTTTTTCTTTAACTGTGAATCGTACCCCGATGGTGGCACCTGGATAAACAGGCTTAGTGAACCTTGCCTCTTCAATTCCATAATTTAGAAGCACGGGGCCTTTTTTAGGGTCAACAAATAACCCGGCAGCTTTGGATAAAACGAAATAGCCATGTGCCACACGTCTTTCAAAAATGGTTCCCTCTAAAGATGTTGCATCCATGTGAGCATAAAAATTATCACCTGAAACATTTGCAAAATTTACAATATCAGCATCTGTTACAGTGTGTTTGTGTGTAAATACCGTTTCGCCCATTACTAATTCTTCAAAGTGCTTACGAAATACATGAGGATTCGCTTCTGGCATCTCTGCGCCCACTTGAAACTGCTGTGTTATTTTTGAAATGGTGGTTGGATGGCCTTGTATAGCGGTACGCTGTAAATAATGTAAAACACCGCGTTTACCACCCATTTCTTCTCCACCTCCAGCTCTTCCTGGTCCCCCATGTGTTAGCAGTGGCATTGGTGATCCATGACCGGTACTTTCTTTGGCGCAATTGGCATTTAGAACGAGAATTCTACCGTGCATATTTGCAGCTCCAACAACATATTCAGTTGCTTCGGCATCATTTGGCGTGACAATCGACGACACCAACGAACCCTTGCCCATTTTTGCTAATTCAATGGCTTCGTCAAGCGTTTTATAAGGCATTATGGTGGAAACGGGCCCGAATGCTTCAATTTCATGGACATCCGTCTTGTTGAAAGGGTCGTCATTCACAAAAAGAATCGGAGAGAAAAACGCCCCAGTTTCTTTATCGGCTCCAACTACTTCAACTTCGTCAATCGATCCATAAGCAATTTGTTGGCTCAATGATAGCTTTCTCACATTTTCTTTGACGCGGTCAACTTGAAGTTTTGTCGCCAAGGCCCCCATTCGAACACCTTCAACACTTGGGTCTCCGATTTTTGTAGTTGCTAGTTTTGAAGCGATGGATTTTTGCACGTCTTCTAACAAATTGTCCGGCACTAATATTCTTCGTACTGCAGTACATTTTTGACCTGCTTTTATGGTAATTTCCTTTACAGTTTCTTTAATAAATAATTCAAATTCAGGAGTACCCGGTGTTGCTGAAGGCCCAAGAACAGTGGCGTTCAAAGAATCAGCTTCGAGGTTAAAAGAAACACTTTCTTGAGCAATTCTTGGGGATGCTTTCAGCACTTTTCCTGTGGCAGCGGACCCAGTAAAGGTGACAACATCACGGGCATCAACAGTATCAAGGATGCCTCTTCCCAATCCACAAACCAATTGCAAGGAACCTTCTGGTAAAATCTTAGATTCAATAATATCACGTACTATAACTTCTGTTAAGTAACACGTATATTCAGAAGGTTTTACCACAGCGGGAACACCAGCCATCAGGTTGACAGCAATTTTTTCGAGCATTCCCCAAATTGGAAAATTAAAGGCATTTATATGAACAGCAACTCCTTCCCTTGGCACCATAATGTGATGACCAATAAAGGTTCCATTCTTTGAAAGTGGTGCAGCAACTCCATCCACATAATAGGGCAAATCCGGAAATTGTCTTCTCAAACTTGCATTCGCGAATAGGTTCCCAATTCCACCTTCAATATCAATCCATGAATCTATTTTTGTAGCCCCTGTCCAAGCACTTACTTGATAGTAGTACTCTTTTTTTTCTAATAAAAATAACGCAAGTGCTTTTAACATGCGACCTCTTTCTTGAAAGGTCATTTTTCGAAGGGCCCTTCCACTTTTTCTACCGTAATCTAGTACCTCATTGAATGGAATACCTGCACTTGATGTGGTTCCAATTAGGGAACCATTGATGGCATGATACAAGTTTGTTTCAATTCCATCTCCTGCAATCCATTTTCCTAAAACGTAATTTTGATAGCTGCGTTTTTCCATAAGCATATTCTGTGGTTGTAAAAATACATCAAATTGTACAAGGCGATGAAAATCTAAAGCATAAAAAAACCCACCGGAGTGGGTTTGTATTAAATTAGTTATATGCTAATCTTTTTTAGTGCCTTTGTCCTTAACAGCATAAGCTATAGTTAGCGCGTTAATTCGTTCTAGGGCATCTCTAATTTCAAATATAATTCCTGTTGGCGCATCTTTGTCAGCTTTAATACATGTGATTACTGCATCGATATCCTTTTTCATACGTGGGGGTTTTTGTGCCTTCTTGTCCAACTTCCAGCGCGAAACAGTGTTAACTGTATAAAGCTCATCTTCAGACGCTTGTACCACGTTATCAAGGGATAATGCGAAGCCAAATTTGAAATCATCTGCTCTTGATGGGTTTCTAGGTTGACCTAGGTATAAAAAGTCGATTTCAGACCGTTGTTTATAAGCAGTTAAATCTACGGTTCTTGTTCCTTCAGGTTGTGCGATTTTAACTGCAGGGTCAGTTTCTTTACTTGTTGTGGCCACCATAAAGAAAAACAAAAGCATGAAAACAATATCCGGTAAGGAGGCCGTATTTAATGCGGGACCAGCACCTCTGCCATCTTTTTTAAATTTTGACATAAATCAATTAGTTTTTCGGTTTAACCTCAATAATTCTAGATGGGAAAAGCATTTCTATAAGATCTAATTTTAATTTGTCATCTTTATACTTCTCTTCGTCTTGAATTACTCTTCCCTTGATAATTCCGTAAGATTCTCCAAATTTTGCTTTACATTCTTCGTCACGTACCTTGTAAATAGCTTCTTCTACTTCTGATTGAATTTTCGCAAACAAATCATATGAGGTTTTTTGTTGCACTTCAATTCTGACGTGTGCTTTGTCACTTATTTCTGGAACTTTTGAACTTCCAAAAAACTGCTTAATTAGTTTTTGTTTTTTCTGAGCTTCTGAAATTTTGGCTGTAATAAATTGAATATCCTTTTCAGATCCAGCTTTTTCAGCTTTTTCAAGTTCTAAATAATATGCATCAACAACCATTTTATATTCTGCCGCAGAACTTGCTGAATACCATGGAAATTGATTTTCATACTTTTTCATTTTATCGGTAGCAGAAACGCGGGACTCGTCAAAAAACTCTCGATTCGTCATGTACCAATCATAGAGCATTTCTGAAATAGAATCTTTTTCTCGAATCGGCAAACTCATGTCTTTGCCAAGTCTATCGCGAAGAATTAATTCGTTTTTGTCGTTGGCATAAATATGAAAAACGTAACGCGTATCAATTTCTTGATTGTCGTTATTTTGTTTTTCAATTTTTTTTGGAATCGACCTGATGTATGCTTGGTCTTTGTCCATTGTTGTTGTTACCAAGAAGAACAACAACAATAAGAAGGCGATATCCGCCATGGAACCTGCATTAATTTCAGGAATTTCTCTCTTGGCCATGGATCAATTATTTTTTATAGCTTCTATAACGTCCAAGGAATGGTCCGATAAGAATAACAATAAAACCAACTATTAAACAGAAGGCTATAGTGTAAATCCCTGCTGACGTTGTATCCACAACACCTTGAGAAATGGTATTTCCTTTAAGTGCTAAAGACTGTACAGTGTCAGTGGTTCCAATTCCCATAAATACGAGGTAAACAAGGAAACAGACAACTAACCCAATGATTGATATAATTGTCTTTTTAGGTTGAATGATAAGGCTCCAGATAAAAAATCCTACAACGACAGCCATTGCAAAAATCAACAAACCTATAGTAAACCAAATGGCAAAATCCATTTCTGCAGACTCTCTAAACTCTGCAAGGGCAGCAGGACCTTGAGTAACTGCTGGACCATTAAAGAGCAAGAAACTAGAGCCCACACCAATTATTACAAGTGCGAACTTAAAAATGTTGATAAAGTTTAAATTTTTCATAGTGAATGAAATTATCAGTTAAATACTACTTACTTAACTGCTTTATTCTTTAATAAAATATCAATAAGAGAAATTGAAGCATCTTCCATTTCGTTAACTAATCCATCGATTTTAGAAGTGATATAGTTATAGAATATTTGAAGGGCTATTGCAGCAATAAGACCAAAAACTGTTGTTAAAAGTGCTACTTTAATACCATCCGCAACTGTTGTTGGTGATACCTGACCGTCTTCAACAATTTTGTCGAATGCTTGAATCATACCGATTACCGTACCCAAGAACCCAAGCATTGGAGAAAGTGCAATAAATAACTGCAACCATGACAATCCTTTTTCCATGTTACCCATTTGAACACCTCCGTAAGCCACAACAGATTTTTCAACCATATCTAAGCCTTCACCAGCGCGATCTAAACCTTGGTAGAAAATGGATGCGATAGGACCTCTTGTGTTACGGCAAAGTTCTTTTGCTGCATCTACACCACCATTTTGTAGTGCTTTCTCAACATCTTTTAAGAATTTAGAAGTATTGATTGTAGATAAATTCAAATAGATTACACGTTCGATAGATAAGGCCATTCCGATGATCATACAAATCAATACTGGAGTCATCCAAAGTACATCTCCTTCAATGTATTTTTGTTTTAGTTGTTGTGAAAACGTTAACTCAGGTTTTTTAGCCTCTTCTTTTTTCTTGGCATTATCGGTTGTTCCTGCGTTAGCTGCATCCGAAACAGCGGCATCTCCTGTAGAAACAGCAGCAGCATCATCGGCAGCTATATCGTTTGTTGGGGCAGCAGCTACTTCTGTATTTTCAGCCTTGTCTTTTTTATCAGCTTTCTTTTTGCCTTGAGCGTTTACATTAGCAATAATACCAAGAGTTAGCGCTAAAGTGATCATTAATGAAGTGGTTATTCTTTTCATGTTTACAAATTAAAACGTTTTTAAATTTAGTTTCGTGGCCTCAAAATTAAGATTTTTTTGGGACTGCAAAAAAAAAACACAGGAATTTAACGACTTAATATAGATTTAACATTCGAATTAATTCTGCTTCCTGCCCAAATGTTAGAGTTTCATTTACCAATATTCCTTT
>Ga0214923_10004508_pt1 | contig 16775 bp, 13 predicted proteins | sample LL1510_MetaG_FD_177993 | JGI IMG/M metagenome (GOLD analysis project Ga0214923, IMG submission 177993) | Freshwater microbial communities from Lake Lanier, Atlanta, Georgia, United States - LL-1510 | ecosystem: Environmental > Aquatic > Freshwater > Lake | place: USA: Georgia | collected...
GAACCGGACATGAAGGTGCTGCAACCAGACGATGACGAAGCCGATATCGAGACGGCATCCGCACCCAGTACCGAGGCAATGGACTTGGAGGATGCGCCGTTCTGAGACACGGGTGTCCCCGGCCCGGGATCAACTCCTGACTGGCGTGTTTGGCTTTTGGGTCGCGTAACCCGGAGCCCGCCCGGTGCGAAGCCGGACCAGTTCGCGCTTCATCTCGCGCAGGCGTTCGCCGTGCAGGGGATAGGTCTGGAGGACGAGGAAGGCCGTCGCGCACCCGGCACACGGCAGCAGGGCCATGAAGATGCGGAAGCCGTCGCTGACGCTAGCCGGTTGTTGCGCGAGCGAGGCGTCGTATCCGTAGATGCTTGAGATCAGCCCGAATGCCACGAAGACGATGGCCGTGCTGAGGGTGATGACCATGCCATTCATGCCGACATACATCGCCTCGCGACGTGTTCCGGTGCGCACCTCGTCCTCATCGATGACATCGGAGATGAGCATGTTGTCCATCAGGAAGATGCCGGCAAAGCCGACCCCGATCAGGACGGCGGCGGCGACCGTGGTGGCCAGGTCGGTGACAAACCACAGGGGGACCATGCCAACGGCGACGGTGGCGTAGGCAATCAGCCCAGTGGTGCGCGGTTCGTAGCGGTTGGCGATGAGTTGGCGCCACGGGTAAAGCATGATGGCCGAGACGATGAAGGCCGTCGCCAGGATGATCCCGGTCTGTGCCCCATCGATCTTCAGGGTGTATTTCACAAAGAACGCCATGCCGGTTGCCATGCTGTTGGTGGTGACGAAGCGGAGGGTCTGGGCGAAGGTCAGGGTCAGGAAGCTGCGGTTGGTTGCGAGGTAGCGCAGGGCGTCGGTAAACGACATCGTCGGTTCCTGCGTTTCGGCAGACTCGACCATTCCGGCCTGTCCGATCAGGATGGCGACGAGGCTGATGCCGGCGAAGATCGTGCCCATGGTGCCCCACCCGAGGCGGTCGCCGATGACGGGCGGGAGAGCCACACCAAGGAGCAGTGCGACGGTGAGGAAGATCATCATCTTGGCAGCGACGTCGGTGCGTTCGCGGTAGTTCACGAACATCTCGGGTAGCAGGGCGTAGTACGAGTTGCCGACGGCGCTGTTGAAGCCGTCGTAGATGACGATGGCAACGAAGAAGTAGATGAGCAACGCGACCGGGTCGTCATTGCCATCGAAGGGGGCAAGCCAGAGGGCGGCGAAGGTGACGAGGAAGGGAACCGATCCGTAGCGCAACCACGGAATCCGTCGTCCGAGACGGAAACGGGTGCGATCCTGCCAGTAGCCGATGAGCGGGTTGTTGACGGCGTTGTAGATGGCGTAGATGGTGAGGGCGGTGGCGGCCCACGATGGGGGCAGGTGTTTGACGTCGGTATAGAAGAAGAGGAGTGAGACGCCGAAGACCTGCCCGGGCATGGTGATGCCCATCATGGCGCCTCCGAACATCCACCGCTGGAACTGGGAGGTACGGGCCTGAGGTTCGCTCTGGGTGATGTCGGTGGTTGCGGTTGTCATGGCGTCACCCGTGCGCCGGGCGGACGTTCCCGGCGTTCCCGGCGGGCAGTGTACCCGCCACGTGCAGGAGTGGTGTGCCGTGGTGGGTGTGGTTGGGCGGGGGTCGGGCGCCTCTTCCACGGACCCTGTCTTCCTGTCATTCACCGACTTCGCGTCTCCGCCAATTGCTTTGGCCGTCACGGCGGGAGGCAGGACGGGTTGCCATGCGGGCGTAATCGGGTGGTTCGGGAAGCTACGCGGGTCTCGCGCTAGGATTGGTCCGTGAACGAGGAACTTGTGGTGGACGGCGAACGGGTTGACCGCTACGCCAACGGGACAGTGAAGGCCGTTGGGCACGTGCGTGACGGGCAGCTCGATGGTGCGTGGCGGTGGTACCGCATTGATGGATCGCTGATGCGGACCGGGCAGTTTGACCTCGGCGTGCAGGTTGGCCAGTGGCAGACGTTCGATCGCACTGGCCGGTTGGTCAAGACCACGACGTTCAAGCCCCGACCCGTGGCGTGACGCGGCGTGGGAGGGGCGGGCAGGAGACCCCCACCATCCCCCCGGCCCTACCTCCCCCTATTTGAATCCGCTTCGCTTGGCCCTTGCCCGTTGCGACTGGTGAGGGGAGTGATGGGCCCATCCGGGCAGTGGGTGTCGGTCAATCTTCCATGAGGTCGGCGACGGCGGCGTCACCGGGGAAGGGAGACTGGCGTAAGGCGGTTCGGACTCCGGCACGGTCGGCGGCAGACCGGTTCTGGTTCAGCTTGAACTTTCCCTCCAGACGTCGGATCGGCATGACGAACCCAACGATGGCCTCGATCATCTTGTCACCGACATTCTGCGGGATGTCCGCCAGGGACCACGGGTTTGGCATGCCGGACTCGTACTGGTGAACCAGGGTGTCGAGGATTGAACGCATGCGGGCGGGATCCTCGATGCGTTCCGGGCGTCCATGCGCCTCGACGGCGGTGTAGTTCCACGTGGGCACGGCGATTGGTGCCTCGTACCACCGCGGTGAGATGTAGGCGTGCGGTCCCTGGAAGAGACAGATCGAATCGTGGGTGCCATCAAAAGTGGCGGCGTGCGGGTTGGCGCGGGCGATGTGGCCAATGAGGGTGCCGTGTTCACCTTCGTCAATCAGGGTGAATGGCATCAAGGTCACGAATGGCGCACCGTCGATGACCGAGACCAGGGTTCCGAATCCGTTCGCGCGCATGAAGGCATGCAGGCGTTCACGATCATTCTCGGCAAAGTGCGGTGGAATGTACATCGGCGTGTGGTCTCCGGGAAGCAGGGTGCTGTTTTCGATGACCAGTCTAGATCAACGGCCGGTCTGACGGGTGCGGGCTATGATGGCACGTGCATCCCGACCCCACCCATCAAGGCAGATTGACAGTTCCACACAGACTGGCGTGCGAGGAGGACGAACATGCAGGCGCACCGGATCACGATGCTTGGCACCGGCCTGATTGGTGAGTTCTACACGATGACCCTGCATGGGCAACGCAACCGTGACGCCGTCTCGGTGGTGTATTCGCGGTCCGCAGAACGCGGTGAGGCGTTCGCAAGCCGGTGGTCGATCCCGCACCACACTACCAGTCTGGCGGAGGCGATCACGCATCCGGAGACCGACGTGGTGGTGGTTGCCCTGCCGAACCACCTGCACGAGGAGGCCATCGCAATGGTCGCGGCGGCCGGCAAGGCGGTGCTGTGCACCAAGCCCCTCGGAAGGAATTCCGAGGAGGCCCGTCGCATCCTGGCCACCGTCGAGAAGGCGGGGGTGTTTGCGGGGTATCTGGAGGACCTCTGCTACACCCCGAAGACCCTCAAGGCGGTCAAGTCGGTCCAGGGCGGCGCAATCGGCGATGTCCTGTGGGTGCGTAGTCGCGAGACGCATCCCGGCCCGCACAGTGCGTGGTTCTGGGATGACACCCAGGCGGGCGGGGGCGCGATCATCGATCTCGGGTGCCACTGCATCGAGATCATCCGAAACTTCGTCGGCAAGAACAACCGTCCGGTCGAGGTGATGTGCTGGAAGGACACCCTCGTCCACCCCATCAATGCCGAGGACAATGCCATTGCGATGATCCGGTTCGAGTCTGGTGCGGTCGGACAGTTCGAGGTGTCGTGGACCTTCCGCGGTGGCATGGACCTGCGTGACGAGGTGGCCGGGACGCACGGCACGATCTGGATGAACCACTTCCTGCGCACCGGTTTCGAGATGTTCACTGCTTCGGAGGGGAACGCGTACATCGCCGAGAAAGCCGAAACGTCGAGTGGGTGGCTCTTCCCGGTTGGTGATGAGGTGGCCGAACTCGGGTACATCGACATGTTCACGGACATGTTCAATGCGATGGAGTCCGGGCGCGCGCCGATGGAGACGTTCTACGACGGCTATGTGGTGAACGCGGTGATGGACGCCTGCTACCGGTCGGCGGCGACGCACGCGTGGGCACCGGTCGAGATGGAGTGGCGGAACGGGCACACGCCGCGGATTTCCGGCAAGCCGGCGATGTTCGAGGGCCAGGTGATCATCAAGCAGGAGACACTGCCAGATGGCCGGGTGAAGCTGATCCTGAAGGATCCGGCGACGCAGGCGTTCTCTGACCGGATCGTGGCGACGCTTGGGGCGTGAGGAGGGATCACCACCCCCGGCCCCTCCCCCCTTAGCGACGGCCGAGGGGGTGCCGCTGCTTCCGGGTATAACGGCGCATGACCGTCATGACAGATGTTCCCGCTTCGATCCTGCATGCCTTCCTTGCGTCGTGTGAACGCGATCCGACGCATCCGTGCATCCTGTTCGAGGGGCGCACGCTGACCTATTCGGATGTCCGCGATCTCGTGTTGCGGTGGGCGTCGTCGCTGCGCGGCTGGGGTGTCGGACCGGGTGACCGCGTGGCACTCTTCCTTGAGAACAGTCCGTCATTCATCGGGGCCTATCTGGGAACCCACCTGGCCGGGGCGACGGTTGTCCTCGTCAATACCCAGTATCGCCAGGTGGAACTGCGTCACCTCCTCGGTGATTCGGGGGCGCGGACGTGCGTGACCGATTCGGCCCGGGTCGCCGATGTGCTCAGGGTTGTGGCTGACTTGCCAGACCTTGCCACCATCGTGGCGGTCGGGGCAGGTGCACCGGTGGCGGACCGGACGGCCGACCATCCACGGATCGTTGCGGGTGATGACCTGGCTGTCTCGGGGAGTTGGGACGGCATCATGCCTGATCCCGACGGCATCGCGGTGATCGGGTACACATCGGGTACGACTGGCCGGTCGAAGGGGGCGATGCTGCGCCACCGGAACCTCGCGGCGAATGCCGTCGCGGTCACGACGGCGTGGCACTGGTCGGGGTCCGACCGCCTGCTCCTGATGCTTCCACTCTTCCACGTGCACGGCCTGTGCGTCGGGATGCACGGCACGTTCGTGACTGGCGGGACGGTCGACCTGCGAAGGAAGTTCGAGGCATCCGAGGCGCTTGATGTCCTGACGAGAGGCGAGACCACGATGTTCTTCGGGGTGCCCACGATGTACACGCGACTGATTGCCGAGGCATCCGGGCGGTCGCACCGGCCACCACCGATCCGGCTCTACGTGTCAGGGTCGGCCCCGTTGAGTGCGCAGACGTTTGCCGAGTTCGAGGCCGGGTTTGGACAGGCCATCCTTGAGCGATATGGCATGACCGAGACGATCATGAACCTGACCAACCCGTTCGACGGCGAACGTCGCGCCGGGACGGTTGGTGGGCCCTTTCCCGGTCAGGAGGCGCGGATCGTCGACGTGCGGTCGCGTGTGCCAGTCATGCCGGAGGTCGACGGCGAGATCCAGGTTCGGGGGCCGCACGTCTTCGCGGGGTACTGGAACCGGCCTGATGCGACCGAAGAGGCGTTCGATGCTGACGGGTGGTTCAACACCGGGGATCTCGGGCGGGCGAGTGCCGACGGCTACGTGACGATCACCGGGCGCGCCAAGGAACTGATCATCAGCGGCGGATACAACATCTATCCACGTGAAGTTGAAGAGATCCTGGAGGGACACCCCGCCGTCCTCGAGGCGGCCGTGGTTGGGATGCCCGACGCGGATTTCGGCGAACAAGTGGTTGCGGCCGTCGTGCGTCGCCCGGGTGTGCCGGATGTTTCGCCAGATGCGCTGATCGAGTTCTGCCGGGATCAGGTCGCAAGTTACAAGAAGCCACGACGGATCGTGTTCGTCGATGCCTTGCCCCGCAACGCCATGGGCAAGGTGGTAAAGGGTGACGTGAAGGTCCTGGTGGCGTGAGGCGTTGACTGGGGCGCGAGGTGGCGCCACGGCTGAGTGAGGGGGTCTACGATGACGACAACGTTGGGCCGGGTGCCACCGACACTTGAGGTCGTGGGGTGAGACCGTGACCGCATCGTGGAAGTCGCCGCCCGTCATGGGGCCACTAGCGTCGGCGTGTTCGGGTCGGTAGCTCGAGGCGGCGCCATCCTCTCCGGGCATGTCCGGGAAAGTGTGCTGAAGGTCCCGGGTCATGTCGGCGAGGGATCGGCAAAGGAAGCGATTTTCGGCCGTGGCATGTTCAGGAAGCAGTCCTGAGGGCCTTGGGATCCATGGTGAGGCGACTTGGCAAGCTGTCTCCCGAAGTCACGGCTTGGCGACTGCCGGGGAGAACTGCGGGGGCGTGCGCAGGTATATCGATGCCATCGCCAAGGGGATGAGCGCGAGGGCGCCGGCCACGAGCGTGATACCAAGGTAGCCGATGGCGCCAAACATCACCCCACTTCCAAGGCTGATCGCTGATGACGCGAGGCCCACGATGAGGTCGTTCGTGCCCTGCGTGCGTGACCGTTCTGCCGGGGACAGCTGGTCGGAAAGCAGGGTCGAACCGCCAACAAAGCAGAAGTTCCATCCCACGCCAAGCAGGAAGAGGGCGACGGCGAGAGGGACGACGTCTGGCGAAAGTGGCGCGGTGATGCAGGCAAGGACGAGGGTGACGGCGCCGAACAGGATCATCCGACCCCGGCCCCACGTGTCAAGTAGCCTTCCGGAGATGATCGACGGTGCAAACATCCCGAATGTATGTCCTGAAATGACGGTGTAGATATCGCTGCGATTATGATGGTGATCTTCCATGTGGAGCGACGTGATGACCATCACGGCGACCATCACGACCTGTCCGAGGACCATCGAGGCCATTGCGGTCATCGCCGCTGGCTGTCGCAGGATCTCAAGGATCGGGCGCGACTGCCCACCGGTGCGTGACGGTGGCGGATAGAGGGCCGCCACTTCACGTCCGACATCGCGTGGATCGGGACGCAAGCCCACGAGGACGAGAACCGATGCGATCATGAACAGGCTGAGGGTCGTCAGGTACGCGCCGGCGAGTTCATCCATCCCGATGCTGACGGCGAAATCGCTGACCGGGACGGCAAGCAAGCGTGACAGGATGGTGCCGATGACGCCACCGAGGACGACGTAGGAGATTGCGCGTCCGCGTCTGTCGGGTGGGTTCACTTCGGCGGCGGCGAAGCGACCGAGTTGGACTGCGGAGTTGGTCGTGCCCATGAGCATCAGGCCGGCGGTTGCCAACGCGAACGACTGGGCCTGGATGGCGGCGATCACCATCACGTTCCCGATGATGCCGGCGATGAGGCCGAGAGCGATCCCGTTGCGCCGACCGATGCGGTCCATCAGGTGGCCCCACATCAAGGCAGCAAGTGCCCCGGTAAGGAGATAGGCGGCGGTTGGCACCGTGGCCAGGGACCGGTCGGCGGAGAGTTTCGCACCCAGGATGGGGTTGATCGCGGCGGCGGCGATGAAGCCGGCAGACGCGAGGCTCTGGGTTGCGAACAGCACGAAGGTGATCTTGCGTGCGACCTTGGTCAAGTCAGTCACGGTGGTGGTTCCAGTCATACCCCGAATGTTGATCCCTACCGTACCGCACCGCTAGGTGCAGAGTGGGTCAGAGAACCAAAAGTGTGGCGCGGGGACCCGAAGCCGGTGCTGTCCCGACCAGTGGCCCGAGGCCATCGCCTCCCCATGATGATCTGGACGGTTTTGGGCCGGCGCCCGGGCCATCGTCACTGGAGTGGGGAGGCGGGTTCGAGGAAGGGTGATGCGAGTCGTTTTTCGTGGGCGGGTTACTCCCCGCCGACGATGAAGATGCTATCCATGCCCGCGTCGCGGTTCGGGATGATCGCCTGATACTCCGCCGAGGCGTACCACCGTTTGGCGGAGGCACGGTCCGGGAACTCGATGATGACCAAGGACGCACGATCAAGCGCGCCGGACAGGACCTCGGACGGCCCGCGGGAGATCATCTTGCCTCCGTGCGCGGCGACCAAGGGGCCGGCTGCCTGGCCGTACGCCTTCCAGAGTTCCTCGTCTTTCAGGTTGAAGTGCACCACCACGTGAGCCGACATTCGCGTTTCCCTTCGTGCGATGTGCACCCCAAAGACTAGGGCATCAGGGTCTTGGGGCGGGTCAGAGTGGCAGTGTCCTCGGGGCCCTTTGGTGCGCGGGCATCCCTGCCCGCACACCAGGTTGGAACCCACGCCCCCGGAAACTCCCTCCGTGCGAACGCCTGGTCTCTCGTTCCGCATCCGGGTTGGGAGGAGGCGCAAGGCTGACTGGATTTCGAAGGGCTTTCCGGTATCCCGGTACCATCACCCTTCCATCCGCGCACTTCACTACCGCCCTGCCCCGTAGTCCCCGGCGGGCGAGGGCGCCGGCGCTCCCAGGGATCGCCCCCTCCCGCTGCGCGAACATCTGGGAGATGTAGCGGCCCGCGGCCCATAACCCGTGCTGCGACGCACAGGCACCGTGATCTCGGAAGGGTCACGCGGGTGGGCTACTCCGCGGTCGAGGCTGGCCCCATGACGAAGATCGTGTTGCCAAAGGGATCTTGCAGGTCGAATGTCCGCGCACCCCAAGGTTCATTGTGCGGAGGACGGATGAGCGGGATGCGGGGGCTCCACTCGCTGAAGTATTGGTCGGCATCCGAGACTTCCAGCGAAACGCACGCATTGCGTCCGTGCCCCGACATCGGGCAGTCAAGCGTGATCGCGATTGTCCCGCGGGCGATACCAAGCAAGCCTGTCCGACCGTCGTCGCTGTTCTCGAATGTCGGCGTGAACCCAAGTCTGTCGACGTAGAACTCGCGCGCCTCACGCAAGTCGTCGACGGGCAGGATCGGGATCGCACGTTCCATCGGTGCCTCCAGGCATCACTCCCGCGCGAACATCCGCGAGAGGTAGTGGCCGGTATGCGAGGTGGGGCAGGTTGCGACTGTTTCCGGGGTGCCCGTGACGACGACCTCGCCGCCGGCATCGCCACCGTCGGGACCGAGGTCAATCAACCAGTCGCAGGCGCGTATGACATCCAGGTTGTGTTCGATCACCACCACGGTATTGCCGGTCTCCACCAGACGGTGCAAGACGCCAAGCAGCTTCTCCACGTCGGCTACATGCAAGCCGGTGGTCGGTTCGTCGAGGATGTACATCGTCCGGCCGGTCGCACGACGCGACAGTTCGGTGGCAAGTTTCAGGCGTTGCGCCTCGCCTCCGGAAAGGGTCGTCGCCGGTTGGCCAAGGCGTACGTAGCCAAGCCCGACATCCACAAGCGTCTGCAACTTGTTGCGCAACGCGGGAATGCTGGCGAAGAACTCGAGGCCTTCGGTGACGGTCAGTTCCAGGACGTCGGCGATGGTCTTGCCCTTGAACAGGATCTCCAGGGCCTCGCGGTTGTAGCGCTTGCCGGCGCATACCTCGCAGGGGACATAGACGTCAGGCAGGAAGTGCATCTCGATCTGGATGATTCCTTCGCCTTGGCACGCCTCGCACCGGCCTCCCTTGATATTGAATGAGAAGCGTCCGGCGGTGTAGCCCCGCACGCGGGATTCGGGAACGCGCGCAAAGGTCTCGCGGATGGTCGTGAACATGCCGGCATAGGTGGCGGGATTGCTCCGGGGGGTGCGCCCGATCGGTGACTGGTCGACGTCGATCACCTTGTCGAGGTGTTCAATGCCGTCGATGCCGTCGTGGTCGCCGGGACGTGCATGGGCCCGGTGGATCACTTGCGAAAGGCGCTTGTAGAGGATGTCGGTGATCAGGCTGGACTTGCCACTCCCGGAGACACCGGTGACGCCAACCAGGCAGCCAAGCGGGATGGTGACATCCACATTCCGGAGGTTGTGAGTGCGCGCGCCACGGATCGTCATCACCTTGCCATTGCCGGGACGGCGTGCAAGAGGGCCGGGAATGACTCGCCGTCCGGACAGGTACGCACCGGTCAGGGAATCCGGGTGGGCCATGATCTCGGCGGGTGTGCCGGCGGCGACGATGCGGCCGCCGTGTTCACCGGCACCCGGGCCGATATCGACAACCCAGTCGGCGGCGCGGATGGTGTCCTCGTCGTGTTCCACCACAAGCAGGGTGTTGCCGAGGTCACGTAACCGCTGCAGTGTGGCGATGAGGCGGTCGTTGTCGCGTTGGTGCAGGCCGATGCTTGGTTCATCAAGGATGTAGAGGACACCCATCAGGCCGGACCCGATCTGCGTTGCCAGGCGGATGCGCTGTGCCTCGCCACCGGAGAGGCTGCCCGAGGCGCGGTTGAGGGTGAGGTAGCCGAGGCCGACATCGCGCAGGAATCCCAGGCGCGCACGCACTTCCTTGAGGATCGGACGTGCGATTGCCCCGTCACGTGGACCGAGGGTCGGTTCCAGGTCACGGAAGAATGCATCGGCCTCAAGGACGGTCCGGGCGACGGTCCGCGCGATATTGTCGTCACCGATCGTCACCCCGCGACTGGCCGGTTTCAGTCGCGCACCTTCGCAGGCAGGGCACGGCCGGCTCATCATGTAGCGTTCGATCTCCTCCTTGACGGTTGCCGACTGGGTTTCGGAGTAGCGTCGCTGGAGGTTGGGAATCACGCCTTCGAAGGTGATGCGTGTTTCGCTGACGCGCCCGATGCCCCGCGCACCCCTGCCACGGCCGGCGCGTCCGCGGGAGGATCCGTACAGGATGAGGGCCAGTTGATCCTCGGTGAGGGTGTCCACGGCCTGCTTCATGGTGAAGCCGGCCGCACGACCGACGGCGGCGACAAGCAACAGGGTGTAACTGTCACGGTCGTGGGGCCACGGCGCGATGGCCCCTTCCTCGAACGAAAGGTGGCGGTTAGGGATCACGAGGTCGGGATCGATCTCAAGGGTTGTGCCGAGGCCGGTGCAGTCCGGGCAGGCGCCGTGCGGACTGTTGAAGCTGAAACTCCGAGGTTCGGGCGGGTCGAAGGAGATCCCGCACGGCACGCAAGCGAACTTCTCGGAGAACAGGAGGTCGTAGGCCCGCTGGCTTCCCTCTCCCGTGGCAACCGGCGAGGTGCTGGGGGCGGGCATCACGTGGACGAGAACCTGACCGGTTGCAAGCTTGAGGGCGGTCTCCAGGGAATCGGCAAGGCGGTTGCCAAGGTCCGGCCCGGCGACGAGGCGGTCAACGACGATCTCGATGTCATGGACGCGCTTGGCGTCTATCTCGGGAACCTCATCAACGGCGTGGATGGTGCCGTCAACCCGGATGCGGGCGAATCCGCCGGCCCGGGCGTCATCAATGACCGACTTGCCCTCGCCCTTGCGTCCGCGCCAGACCGGGGCAAGCAGGATCAGGCGCGTGCCGGCGGGCAGGGCGGAGATGGCGTCAACCATCTGCGAGACGGTCTGCGACTCGACGCGACGCCCGCACTGGGGGCAATGGGGAATGCCGACGCGGGCGTAGAGGAGGCGCAGGTAATCGTAGATTTCGGTGACGGTGCCGACCGTCGATCTTGGGTTGCGCGATACGGACTTCTGGTCGATGGCGATGGCGGGCGAAAGTCCATCAATGCGGTCGACATCGGGCTTGTCAAGCTGGCCAAGGAACTGGCGGGCGTAGGCCGAGAGGCTTTCGACGAAGCGTCGTTGGCCCTCGGCGAAGATGGTGTCGAACGCAAGGGAGGACTTGCCCGAACCGGACAGGCCGGTGATGACGACCAGCTTGTTTCGGGGCAGGTCGATGTCGATGTTCTTGAGATTGTGGGCGCGTGCACCGCGGACCGAAATGACGTTCGCTGGTGTGACGGGGTCGGTTGTGGTTGTGGTGGTGTCGGGATCAGGTGACATAACGAATTCTTCAGAAGTGTACGGGGGTGGCAGGCATCCCATGGCCTTGGTTCCACCGTCGCCTTCCCGATCCCGGTCCGAGGGCACCCCGGCCCGCTGTCCTGGCGGCGTCAAGCGGTTCGTGGTCATCTGACCATTCAGGCGTCAGGTACCTGGGGCAAGGCGGGGTCCCATCAAATGAAAAGCGTGCAGGGATGCTGGGGCGGGCGAAGGCTAGCGGCGCTTGCGGTTGCCGTAGCGTCCGGGACTGCGGGCGGCGCGACTGGCGGTCGCAGTGGCAACCTGACTGCCGTTGCCTGACGTTGCCAGTGTGCCCAGGGGGTTGTCTGGACTGGACAGGATGGCACGCAGTTCGTAGATCTGGTCACGCAGGAGGGCGGCGCGTTCGAACTCCATCGACTTCGCGGCGACCTGCATCTCTTTCTCGAGGCCGGCGATGACCTGTGAGATCTCGTCGGGAGAGATCGTCGGCGCGTCGGGGGTGCGACTGCCGGGGCCGGTGGCGTTGTACGTCGCGGTCGCCTCGGCCACGCCACGCAGGCGGTCACCCATGTCACGGATGGCCTTGCGGATGCCGGCGGGGACGATGCCGTTCGCTTCGTTGTGCGCCTCCTGCTTGGCGCGACGGCGCTGCATCTCGCCGATGGCACGATCCATGGAACCCGTCATGCGGTCGGCATACATCAGGACACGACCGTCGACGTGCCGGGCGGCGCGTCCCGACGTCTGGATCAGGGATGTTTCCGAACGCAGGTACCCCTCCTTGTCGGCGTCCAGGATCGCCACGAGGCTGACCTCGGGCAGGTCCAGACCTTCGCGCAGGAGGTTGATCCCCACGACCACGTCATAGACACCCAGGCGCAGGTCGCGCAGGATTTCGATGCGTTCCATGGTCTCCACTTCGGAGTGGAGGTAGTGGACCTTCACTCCCATCTCGGCGAGGTATTCCGAGAGGTCCTCGGCCATGCGCTTGGTGAGGGTGGTGACGAGGACACGTTCGCCACGGGAGACACGGATGCGAATCTCGCCGAGGAGGTCGTCGATCTGTCCGGCGGTTGGGCGGACCTCGATCAATGGGTCGAGGAGGCCGGTCGGCCGGATCAGCTGTTCGACGATCTGCTGGGAATGTTCCTTCTCGTATGGACCTGGGGTCGCCGAGACGAAGACGACCTGGCGCATGTGGGTCTGGAACTCATCGAAGGTGAGAGGGCGGTTGTCCATGGCACTGGGCAGGCGGAAGCCGTAGTCGACAAGCGTCTCCTTGCGCGCCCGGTCACCGAAGTACATCCCGCGCGACTGCGGGACGGCGACGTGCGACTCGTCGATGAAGAAGAGGAAGTCGTCGGGCATGTAGTCCATCAGGGTCCAGGGGGTATCCCCCGGTTGGCGTCCGGCCAGGTGGCGGGCGTAGTTCTCGACGCCGAGGCAGACACCGGTTTCGCGAAGCATCTCGAGATCGAAGTTGGTCCGTTGCTGCAACCGCTGTGCCTCGATCAGTTTCCCTTGGGTGTTCAGGACTTCCAGACGTTCGGCGAGTTCGTCCTGGATCTGGAGGATCGCGCGTTCGAGTTTCTCGGCCGGCGTGACGAAGTGCCGTGCCGGGTAGATATCAATCTCGGTCAGGATCGCCAGGACCTCGCCGGTGAGGGGGTCGACGCGGACGATGCGGTCAATCTCGTCACCGAAGAACTCGATCCGGACGGCATCATCGTCGTAGGCGGGGAAGATCTCCAGGACCTCGCCGCGCACGCGGTACTTGCCCCGGATGAAGTTCATGTCGTTGCGGTCGTACTGGATGTCGTTCAGGAACCGGAGGAGTCGGTCGCGCCGACGGACCTCGCCTTGGCGGATCTTGACGACGACGCTGCCGTAATCCTCGGGTGAACCGAGGCCGTAGATGCACGAGATCGAGGCCACGATCAGGACGTCACGGCGTTCGAACAGGGACCGGGTTGCGGAGAGGCGCAACTTCTCGATCTCTTCGTTGACCGTGCTTTCCTTTTCAATGTACGTATCCGACCGCGGGATGTACGCCTCCGGTTGGTAGTAGTCGTAGTAGGAGACGAAATACTCCACCGCGTTGTTTGGGAAGAACTCCTTGAACTCGCTGTACAACTGGGCGGCAAGGGTCTTGTTCGGGGCGAGGATCAGTGCGGGTCGCTGAAGCCGGGCGATCACCGAGGCGACGGTATAGGTCTTGCCAGTCCCGGTTGCGCCGAGGAGGGTCTGGTAGCGGTTCCCCTGATTGATGCCGTCACAGAGTTGCTGGATGGCGACAGGCTGGTCGCCGGCGGGTTGGAACTCGGAGACAAGCTGGAAATCGGGCATCGGGTTCCCCTACCACACGTCCCCGCCATGGCTGTCTGCGCGTCGCTTCGGCCAATGGCAGGAAGATGGCCCAAGGACAAAGTATAGGCGCGTCCCGGACGGGACCCGGCCACTGGACGCCCGGGTTCGGCACACGCCCCATGGCACCCAATGGCAATCAACGATGGGACGGGAGGCCGCGGTCTCAGACCGGTTCGAAGATCAGGGGCAAGGTGGAGGCCAGGAGGAGGATTGCCATCGAGATGTTGAAGGCGCGCAACCGCCACGGCACCTCTAGGAAGCGTCGCAGGCTAACTCCGAAGGCGGTCCAGATGCTGGATGACGGCAGGCAGGTCACGACGTAGACGGCCACGACGATGGCGATGTCGGTGACGAGGTCGCCGGACTTCGTGAACAGGGACATGGAGGAGATGGCAAGCACCCATCCCTTTGGATTGACCCACTGGAAGAGGGCACCTTCCAGAAAGGTCATCGGGCGGATGCGGGCGGCGTCCCGGCCGGCATCGGTACTGCGGGCGAGTGACCACGCCACCCAGACCATCCACGCGCCGCTGGCAAGGCGCATGCCGACTTCGACCAGAGGTGATACGGACATTGCAGTGCCGACACCGGCGCCGATGATGGCCAGCATGACGCCGTAGCCAAGTGCAATTCCGGCCATGTGGGGGATGGTGCGACGGAAACCGAAGTGGACGCCGGAGGCGAGGACCATGGCGTTGTTCGGGCCGGGAGTGACCGAGGTGACGGCGGCAAAGATGACGAGGGCGACAAGGGTTTCAAATGGCATGGATAGAGGCGGACGGTACCACGAGGCGTCCCGGCAGGGGCTCTGGGGTGGCGTGGTACATTGCCGATCAGGGATGACCGGCGGTCACGCGAGTGCAGATCGTTATGGTCAATGAGGTTTGTCATGGGCAAGAAAGATAAGGTCTCGAAGTCGAAGAAGTACGACTACGAGGAAGAACTCAAGCGGCTGCAACTGGAACTGGTGAAGGTCCAGGAGTGGGTGAAGGCGCGCAAGATGAAGATCTGTGTGATCTTCGAGGGGCGTGACACGGCGGGCAAGGGTGGCACGATCAAGCGCATCACCGAACCCTTGAACCCGCGCATCTGCCGCGTGGTGGCACTCGGCACGCCGACGGATCGCGAGCGGTCTCAGTGGTACTTCCAGAGGTACGTGACGCACCTGCCGGCGGCCGGTGAGATGGTGCTGTTCGACAGGTCCTGGTACAACCGCGCCGGCGTCGAACGGGTGATGGGCTTTTGCACTGACGCCGAGTATCACGAATACCTTCGGACCGCGCCGCTATTCGAGGAGATGCTGACCAACTCGGGCATCCTGCTGATCAAGTACTGGTTCTCGGTCAGTGCCGAGGAACAGGAGAAGCGGTTCCAGGATCGGATGAGTGACCCGATGAAACGGTGGAAGCTCAGCCCGATGGACATCGAGACCCGCATGCGATGGAATGAATACTCGCGGGCGAAGGATGCGATGTTCGAGGCGACCGACACGGATCACAGTCCGTGGTGGGTGGTGAACGCGGTTGACCAGAAGAAGGCGCGTCTGAACTGCATCAGCCACCTGCTGTCCCAGATCCCGTACGAGGATCTACAGCCGCCGGAGGTGCCTCTACCCCCACGGCCGGCCGAAACGAACTACCAGCGGATGCCATTCGACAAGCAACGGTTCGTGCCTGTCGTGTATCCGTGACCGTGGCATTCGGGTTGGGTGGGGGCGACGCAGAGCAAAAGCCGGTGTTGGTTCAAGGGTCATGTCACGTGATGCGTGTCGGCGTTCCCAGTGTGATCGTGGCGTGTGTCGGATTGGTTGGGTCGGGTGATGCCAGAGGGGTGGCGACGCGTGGCATCATGTAGCGGCTGATGAAACTGGTGTGCGCGATCCTGTCCGACGCCGATGCCAATCGGGTGGTCGAGGCGGTGGTGCAGGCAGGATATCCAGGACCGACCCGGATCAATACGGTCGGTGGTTTCCTGCGGCGCGGCAATGTCACCCTGCTGCTTGGGGTTGAGGACACGCAGGTCAACGGTGCCCTCGAACTTGTGCGTTCGGTCGTTGAGGCACGTCCTGTCGTGCAGGGTGCGCGCCGGGCGACCATCTTCGTCCTCGACACCGCCCGTGTTGTCCGCTTCTGATCAGATGGTGCGCGACTGGTCGTCCGGCGATGCGCGTACCCTCGCCCCATCACCGCCCCAACTCGCCAGATTTGCATACGCTTCGCTTGGCCCACCATCATTCATTGACACTTCGCGAAGTCGGCGGGATGAGACCAACTGATGAAATACCACCTCTGGACGATCGGCTGTCAGATGAATGTCGCCGACAGCGAACGGATCGCCCGCGCGCTGCACGAACACGGTCATGCGCCAGTAGCGACCGCAGCTGATGCCGACCTGGTCCTCCTGACGAGTTGCACCGTCCGTCAGGGTGCGGAGAACCGTCTCTGGGGTGAACTTCGCCAACTTAGTCAGCTCAAGAAGGCCCGGCCGGAACTGGTGGTTGCCGTGACCGGTTGCGTCACCGATGGCAACGTCGATGGCTTCCTCAAGCGCGCTCCCATCGTGGACCTGTACGTCAATCCGCGTCGCCCTGAGGATCTGCTCAACCATCTGGCCGAACGCGGCCTGATTGACGCACCGGATTACGGCGACCTGAACCCGGAAAAGTTTGGCTCCGGCGAGGAAATCGCCACCGAGACGGTCTCGCACGCCGTCTCCCGCTACGTGCCAGTTATCTATGGATGCAATTACCGGTGCACCTACTGCATCATGCCGTATA
>Ga0214923_10004509_pt1 | contig 16774 bp, 13 predicted proteins | sample LL1510_MetaG_FD_177993 | JGI IMG/M metagenome (GOLD analysis project Ga0214923, IMG submission 177993) | Freshwater microbial communities from Lake Lanier, Atlanta, Georgia, United States - LL-1510 | ecosystem: Environmental > Aquatic > Freshwater > Lake | place: USA: Georgia | collected...
CGTGTTGCCCCCAATGCCGTGCAGGTATTGGGTGCGGATTTCCTTGGTGTCTTCGAAGAGCTTGGCAAAGAGCCCTTGATCATCCGCTTCAGGGTAGGTCTCTTGGAAATGGCGGATCGCTGTCTTCAGTTGTCCGAAAACATCGGTTTCACCTTTGATCTCGCTTTCGAGTCCCGTCGCAAACCGAAGCAGGAACTCGTAGGCGTCGACTCCCTCATAAAATCGTCTGGGGAGTACCGATCCTTCTGAGCTTGTAAAGAGGGGGAGGGGGGACCAGCCGAGAAAAAAGGACCTCTGACAGGTCTTTACTTCGAGCATCGGACGCGCGAGTCTGTTACCCGTTCCGACATCCTTTTCGGATTTCGATGACAAATCGGGTGCAGCGTTGGCTTCGAATTCGTAAAGATAAAGGTCCATGGCTCAAATTTAGGCTACAAGAGTTGTCAGCAAAAAGTGTCATGGCAGTGTCAAAGGAACCCGAAAAGAGCTCTGGACTCGAGGGGTTCTACAAAATTGATTGAGACAGCCCTGCGCCCGTGAAAGGATCCTTCCGCATGAATGTGCTGATCTTCCATCCTGTGCTTCTTCCGGTCTCCCATTATGGAGGAACCGAGCGGGCGCTGATGTGGCTCGCTGAGTCTTTGGTGAAGTTCGGGCACCGGGTCACGGTGTACGCAGCACCCGGTTCGAAATTGCCAGCGCCGATGAATTGCATCGTCGATGAGGAAGAGCTCAAAAAACGCATTTCGAACTTCGACCTCGTTCACAGCTTCACGCCGCTTTCAAAAGAATGGGAAGAGCGCGCGCAAGGCAGGTTGCTGTTTACGATCCAAGGCAATGGTCAGCGGGGCGAGCGTTTTCATCGAAACACCATTTTTGTGAGCCGAAATCACGCCGAGAGGCATGGGGCCACGGCCTTTGTTTACAACGGGCTCAATCCCGATGAACTCAAATTTTCGGATGCTCCCCGTAAGGATCGCTATTTGTTTCTTTCCAAGACCTCACTCCGGACGAAAAACTTGGCGGGGGCGATTCGAATGGCGGATAAATTCAAAAAAAACCTCTGGATCGCCGGGGGCGAGCGGCCCTACGGAGGTCGTATCCGTGTCGCAGTGAAGCGACTTCTGGGTTCGGATTGGAAGTGGGTCGGTTCAGTGAATCAGGCCGAAAAGGCGGATTTTCTGCTGGAGGGCCGGGCGCTCGTGTTTCCGCTCCTTTGGAATGAGCCCTTCGGAATCGTGATGCCCGAGGCTTTGGTGAGTGGCACGCCCGTATTGGCTCATCCCTATGGATCCGTACCTGAAGTGCTTTCGTTTGCACCCCACTGTTTGATGAGAAGCGAGGAGGATTGGAGGCGGGCGATGATGGGCGAAATTCCGCTTCCGTCCCCACGCGAATGTCGAGATTGGGCGGTCTCGATGTTTCATCAGAATCAAATGGCCAAGCGCTATGTCGAGTATTATGAACAAGTGGCTGCAGGTAAGTTTCTCAATGAAGTTGAACCCGTGACCCGGGTTCTTGCCGAGGAGGTCGGCTAGATCCATGCTTCGCCAATTCACTTTGATTTCTGATGGAGCGTGTTCACGAAATCCAGGTCCGGGGGGCTGGGGTCTGATCGTGGTTTCGCCGGATGGGCGGGTTCGCGAGCTCGGAGGCGCTGAAGATGAGACGACCAACAATCGAATGGAGCTGTTCGGCTTTTACCGGGGACTCCAGGAAGTGTACCGGTTTCTGAGCGCCCAGAAGGATCCGGAGGCTCGCAAATTTAGGGTCCGGGTGATCTCGGATTCCAAGTATGTCCTTGAGGGCGCTGAGAGGTCACTGCGGTTGTGGGTCGATCGAAACTGGAAAACCGTCTCAGGAGAGCCCGTCAAGAATCGTGACCTTTGGGAAAAAATCCTGAAAGGTCAGGAACTCCTCGAGGAACTTGGATTAAAGCTCGGGGGCGAGCTCGATTTTCATTACGTTTTGGTGAAGGGGCATTCGGGGAGTGAAGCAAATGAACGAGCAGATCAGATCGCGGTGAGGTATTCCAAAGGCGAGCCGGTCGATCTCTATGATGGAAAGCTCGAGAATTACGCCATTTCATTGGATGTAGAGTCAAAATTCGAACCCGTTTACCTGAGTTTCGTGAACGGAAAGCTCGAGCGTCATGCCACCTGGGATGCGTGCAAGCGCGCGACCGACGGTAAGGCCGGAGCAAAGTACAAAAAGGTCAAGAACCGGCTTGAAGAGCAGGAGACCTTGAAGGGCTGGGGCCTGCTATCCCTTTGAGAATTGTGCAGGGATTCAGTAGACTCTGAATATGGATCTCATTATCAGTCGCAATCCTAGAAATGGTACCGTCATCCGCGAAATTCCTAAAACGCCCGTCGCCGACCTTCCCAAGGTTTTTGAGCGCGCGGCTCGAGCCCAGCAGTTGTGGGCGAAGACTCCGATCAAGCAAAGAGCGAAAAAAATGATCCACCTCCGCGACATCCTTTGTCGGCGGGTCGATGAATTGGCCGAAGTGATTCATCAAGAAAACGGAAAGCCTGTGATCGAGGCCCATATTTGCGAATTGCTACCATCGATTGAACTTTTGAGTTTTTTCTCGGGGAGCGCCCCGAAGGCCCTGAAAGACAAGAACATCACCCTTCGAAACCCCTTCATGAGGTATCGCAAGAGCACGCTCACGTATTGGCCCCTGGGGACCGTTGCCGTGATCTCGCCTTGGAATTACCCGTTCTTCCTGGCCTTTGGAGATGTCGCGGTGGCGGTGCTCACTGGGAATGCCGTTGTTTTCAAGCCGAGCGAATTCACGTCGCTCATCGGCCAGAAGATTCAAGAGCTCTTTGATGAAGCAGGGTTTCCGAGAGATCTAGTGCAGACCGTGTACGGCGAAGGGGACTTAGGGGCAGCGATCATCGATCAGAAGCCGGCCAAGGTTTTTTTCACCGGGAGCGTTCGCACCGGCAAGGCCATCATGAAGCAAGCCGCGCAGAATCTGACTCCGGTAACCCTCGAGCTCGGCGGCAAGGACGCGATGATTGTCCTGCCGGATGCCGATCTTGATTACGCAACCTCGGCTGCCCTTTGGGGTGGGTACACGAATTCAGGCCAGGTCTGCGCGTCGGTGGAGCGCTTGATTGTCCACGAATCGATTGCAAAAGCCTTCGCCGAGCAGCTGAAGGCGAAGATTGCGCTTCTCACTCCCGATATCGAGCTCGGAGTGGTCACCATGGATCGCCAAAAGAGCGTGTATGAAGACCATCTGCGCGAGGCGAAGGATGCCGGCGCGGATTTCATTTGCGGGGGAATCCTGAGCAGCGATCGCACGAGGATGTTGCCGACGCTGGTGAGTGGGGCGAACATTGAGAGTCTCAAGATTTACAACGAGGAAACCTTCGGTCCGGTGATCGCGATGACCACCTTCAAGACCGTGGCTGAGGCGATCGAGAAGGCGAACCGGAACGCATATGGACTTCTGGCGAGTGTCATCACGAAGAATGTCGGCCTCGGAGAAGAGATTGCGCGAGAGCTCCATGTGGGCAGTGTCATGATCAATGAGGTGCTCTTCTCTGCGGGGCTCCCTGAAACTCCGTGGGGTGGGATCAAGGACAGTGGAATCGGGCGCAAGCACTCCGAAATCGGGATTTATGAGTTCGTGAACGTCCGACACATCAATCGCCCAAGATTCTCTTTCATCCGGTTCAAGTCATGGTGGTGGTTCCCTTACACCGATCTTCAGCGGGACTTCTTCAGGGCCTGGATCAAGCTTTACGAAGGGAGCTTGCTCGAGCGTGCGTCGAATTTACCTCATTTTCTGTGGTGCCTGGCCACCTTCCTCAAGAAGGATCGCAGGATCTGAATGAGTGTGGTCTTTGTCCGCGGAGATGAAGAGTTCGATTCTGGAATGTGTCTGAAGGGTCTGAACCTCCTCGGTCATGCCCAAATGATCGAGCTTTTCATCGGAAGCGAATGCGGCGGTCACGGAAAATGCGGCAAAGATCGAGTTCGGCTTGGATCAGAAGATCAGGCGAAGGTGAATCCTCCGACCGCAATCGAACGCATTCATTTGGGTGAGCGGGGCCTCTCGGACGGATTCAGGCTCGCCTGCCAGTGTTTTCCGGATCGAGACGATTCCAGAATCAAGGTGATTCTGCCCGGCTGATTGGAACTTCGGTTTGGGAGCCCAAAAGGGTTTCCCACTCTTCAGCAGTGACTTCTCCGCTCATGCTGTTGCTCATGAGGTCGTGATCGTTTTGCTCGTAAACATAAGCACAATCCGTAGGATTCCAAACGGTATAGTAATGGTCGTCAAACCCCAGGACATGTCCGAATTCATGGGCGATGGAGCGGGTCCGGGTGCCGGGGTAAAGGTTCAGGGTTCGATTTGAATAATTCACATTCGCCCGCTTTCCCAGTTCATTGGGATGGAAAAGCACCTTGAACAGATCTCGTACAGCGGAGGCGCTACCCCAGTCGAGGGTGACCTTCGCAATTTCGGATTTCCAGATGGATTGAACGAAGTTTTCGATAATTCCTTTCTCTTCATCATTGAAGGCCTCACCATCCAGCGCAAGCCGAAGTTCCGAAGTGGCTTCATTCTTGACGACTTTGAGTGCGGAATTGGGTCGGAATCGATGATCCTCCAGGTCCCGCTTCAACCGGTTGTTGAATATGGAGATCCCCCTTCTTCTTTTCTCGGGTTCAGCGCTTGAACGGAACCACTGATCGATTGCTCGGTAAATGGGCACAGAATTCACGGTAAGCGAGAGCTGCCCGTCAAATTGAAGTTCCAGGCAACTGGAGTCTTCTTGGCATTTTGAAACCACTCGTGACAGGGCCTCAAGGTGGGGAATGTTGGTGTGATCGAGACCAAGGTTTGATCCGTTGATCACCCGAGAGTAATCCTCTCCCATCAAGGATCGAACCTCTCCGTTGATCCACGTCCAGTCCAGAGTTTCAGGATGATCTTGGTTATTCACAAAATAATGATGAAGGTCCCGCCAGCTGGAATATCCCGTTCTTCAGCCCGGATTCTTTGACTCCACTCGAGGGAGGTCCATGAGATTGGAATTGTGGAAAGGGATCAGTTTTACCTCAGGGCTGGAACCTCCCGGCTCGGGCTTGTTTGGATTCCGAAGGTAGATCTCGAGTGCCTCGACCATGGTTTTCTTGATCTGCGCATCGGCGACATCACAAGCATCGAGGTATTTGCTGGTTTGGATTTCTGCGAGGGTTTTTGAAAGATCACCCTCCGGGATCGAAACCTCTCTTAAGGGAACAGCACCCGGCCTAGATTCAACATTTGCGGGCGGTCCAGAGCTAACGCCGCACGCGGCGGTCAGCAAAAGCACAGAAGCGCAGGGGAGTAAATGACTCGCATTGAATTGAGACTTCATGCTCCCATCACAGCAAGATCCGCGCCTCAAGCGAGGAGCGAAGATTTCGGCGATTTGGAGCTTTTTGCGCATGCTGCAGGACCTTGGCGACTGCAAATCGAATAGACAGGTGTTCGCGGATCATGCAAAATCCGCCCACCACATCAGACGGGCAATCGCTGGTTTACGCAAGTAAGCGGGAGGAAAGTCCGGGCTCCACAAAGCGCGGTACCGGCTAACGGCCGGGGGGGCGGGGGTAATGCCCGTTCCACGGAAAGTGCCACAGAGAACATACCGCCGGCATTCGCAAGAGTGCAGGTAAGGGTGAAAAGGCGAGGTAAGAGCTCACCGCTCTTTCAGCAATGAGAGAGGCACGGAAAACCCTACCGGGAGCAAGACCAAATAGGAAGGAAGAGTGGCTTTGCTCGTTTGACCTTCGGGTATAGGTTGCTGATGAATGTTCCGGGCAACCGGACGTCTAGAGGAATGATTGCCTCCGGCTCCGCAAGGAGACGAAGACAGAACCCGGCTTACAGTCTGATGTGGTTTTTTCTAAATGCCCCCGAAGAATGGGCTGGCCTCGAAATCCCTACAGGGCCATTCTTTGGGGCGGTTTGTTAACTACTGATGGAGGCTTTGGCCGCAGCTTCTGCCTTGTCTTTCAGAATGTTTCCGAGAACCGCCTTGAACGCGGCTACCATGTTTTCAGAGTGATGCTGAAAGACTTCCTTCTGGAGACGTTGAATCACCAAGGCATCGTTTTTTTCGGTCTGCGAAATCTCATAGTAGGAGTTGATGAGGCTCAGGATTTCGGCCATCGGATGGAGTTGGGTTCCTCCAATGCGGTTTGGAAATCCAGTCTTGTCCTTGCGCTCATGGTGCTGTCGGATGACCTGAAGCGTGACCTGCGGAATATCGGTGTGAGAGGCAACCAGATCCGCACTCAAGGTCGGATGCTGCAAATAAAAGCTCACTTCTTCTTTTTTCAGGGTTTCAATCGACCGATCGGTCAGATCGCCAAATGGAGTCTTGTAGAGTGAAATATCCTGGAGGACGCTCGCGAGCCCCAGAATTTCAAGGGTCGCATTTTTCTCGAATCTCAATTGCTTGGCCACCAGCAACGAATAGGACGCGCAGAAGACCGAGCGATCCGTCTGTTTGGCTTTTTCGATCATATTGTGGATCGCGCCTTCGTCAGAATCGATCGCAGAAATCAGTCGGAAAAGATCACCCAGCATTCCCTTGGTGTATTCGATGAGTTCGTCATTGATCCCCGCACTGCGCATCTCGGTGAGGACCGCCTTGGTTTTAGAGAGCGACTCGGCGGTCTTCCATGGGTTTGAGATCGGGGAGTCGAGGTAATTCTCCTTCAGTTCGCGAACATCATTCTTGTCCTTCTGGATGTCTTCAGTCCGGATGTAAAGGTACTGGTGACTCTCGGCGGCTTTGGCGAGGTATGCCGGATCGATCTTTGATCCTCGTTGCGCAAAAAAGGAATGGTTTCTCTTGGCGTCCATGAGGAACATGTCGTGAGGGTATTCCGTACCTGTGAAAAAATCCGAGATGGGAACCGCGACAAATCCCGGCTTCCGATCGGGAACCGCTTCGATTCTTCGCGGAGTTTCGGGGGTCTTCAGGTGGCTCTTGAGTGAGGCGATCAAGGTGGTGTAAGGCTCGGCGCCCGAAAAAATTCCGCGAATATGGGCGCTTTTCATGACTTTTTGGGCGGACTCCGGATTCCCGATCAGCTGGGTCTCGAACAGGAATACCGGGAGTGCGGGTCGGTGGGTCAGGATGATTTCGAGAAATTGAAAAGCTGAAAAATTCGCGTCGCTGGGATTCAGGAACACGCCTGAAAGGCGCGTTTCGGGGTCCATCACCCACTTCAGGGCCTGGATCATCGATGGCGTTACCAAGGCCTCGCCTCCGGATTCGCGGAGGAGCCGCTCAAGAATGTCCCGGTCGGAATGAATGATCAATGCGCGAATCATGGGGTGTCCACAAGGTTGAGAAGGTTATAGAGCGCATGGCTCACGCGTTCAGAGTAGTGGGAGCAGATTTCATCTGAATTCGATGAAAACGACTCGCCGGCATCGAGGTACGCATTGAGGATGCTCAAAATCTCGGCCATGGGGTGAAGTTGCATTCCGCCCACCCCATTCGGAAAGCCGCTGCGATCCCGGCGTTCATGATGCTGACGAATGACTTGGAGAATGACCTCAGGCAGGGTGGTATTCTTGGCAAGAAGATCGGCGCTGATGAGGGGATGTTGGTTGAACCATGCTCGTGCATCCGAGGGGAGGTTTTCGGGAGGCAGGTCCGCGAGATTTCCAAAAGGGCTTTGAAACAGCGAAATATCCTGGAGGAAACTCGCCATACCGAGAATTTCTACGATCGAGGAGTGTTCCTGCTTGAGGATTTTTGCCATAAGGATGGCCAAGGTGGTGCAATGCAGGGTTCGGTCACAGTCCTTTGCCATTTCGATCAGTCGAGCCAGGCTCGTGGTTGATTTCATGCTCGCCACCAGGCCGAAAAGATCCGAAAGAAGCAAGTGGGCATGTTCGACGAATCCGTCGGAAGCCGGACCCTTCTGGAATTCTCTCAGCAAATTTCGCGCACCGAAGAGCACCTCGGCGGTTTTCCAGGCGCTCGGAAAGTTCTCAATCCGGGTGTAGGCGCTCTGGGTCTTTCGGAGGGATTCCCGGATTTCGAGTACGGTCGATTCCTTCACGAAGAGCCAAGGGCTTTTTGCCTTTACCGCGTTCAGGTATTCCGGATCGATCTTGCTCTGGCTTGGACCCAGCAATCTCAGGCTTTTTGCTTCGTCCTCGATGAAAACGTCGAAGGGAAAAAACCGGAGTCCCTCAAAGTCTTGCACGGGAATCGCCAAGTGACCTTCATGCTGGCTCTTCAGGGTGGGGCGGCTATGGGGATCGATCGCGACGTCCGGGTTGAATTCCATACGAAGGGGGCTCAGGAATTCCCGAAAGGATTCGCGGCCTTTGAAGACGCCCTTCACGTTGGATTGGGACAGGAAATCATAGTGGGATTGCGGATCAATCTCGTTCTCGGAATCGATCAGGAACACGGGGGTTGCTGGGCGTCGGAGGAGTGCAATTTCCAGAAAATGCAGGGCGCTGTACCGGGTGTCGTTTGGATTGAGGTAAATCCCTGAGATCGCAACCGAAGGATCAGAAATCCACTGGAGTGCCTGGAGCATGGAAGGCGTGGCCAGAGCTTGGTTTCCGGCTTCTTCTTTGATCCGGGAGGTGAACTCCGGGTCCCGATGAACGAAAAGAATTTGACTCATACCTAATTATTATATTTTCTTTACAATTGATGCGCAAGGTAAATTTTCTTCAATCATTTCCTTTGATTAACGCCCCAGGGCATGATAAAGAGTCGGGTTCTATGAGACCATGGGGCGTATCCGATTCCTTAAAGCTTTATCAAATTGAGAACTGGGGTGGGCAGTACTTTAATGTCAATCCTGCCGGCAACTTAACCGTGCATCCTCGCCAAGGGCAGGGGCCGGGCATTGACCTGACCAAAGTAATCCAGGAAGTGACCTCTCAAGGTCTCGAGCTTCCCCTTTTGGTTCGATTTCAGGACATCATTCGGCATCGGGTGATTCAGCTCAATGAGGCATTCGCAAAAGCGATCGAAGAAGCCAACTACGGGGGCGTCTATCGCGGAGTGTATCCCATCAAAGTGAACCAGATGCGCGAGGTGGTGGAAGAGGTCGTCGATGCGGGACGTCCCTATGCCTACGGACTTGAGGCCGGTTCAAAAGCGGAACTCGTTGCCGTCCTGTCGCAGGATCTTCACCCCGAGGCATTGACCATCGTGAATGGCTACAAGGATCACTCGGTAATCCGATTGGCCCTGATGGGGATCAAGCTCGGAAAGAAAGTGATCATTGTCATCGAAAAACTCTCCGAAGTGCACTCCGTGGTGCAAATCGCGAAGGAAATGGGCGTTTCTCCGATGCTGGGTCTTCGCTGCAAGCTGAACTCGAAGGGGTCAGGGAAGTGGGAAGGCTCCGGCGGAGAGCTTGCGAAATTCGGGCTCACGACTCCCGAGATGTTGTATTGCGTGAATTATCTCAAGGCCGAGGGCTATGAGGACGGCATCAAGCTCCTGCACTTCCACATCGGCTCGCAAGTCACCAACATCCGGACCATCAAAGAAGCCGTGAAAGAAGCGACCCGCTTTTATGCGGAACTCGTCAAAATGGGGTTCAATCTTGAGTACCTCGATGTCGGCGGCGGTCTGGGGGTTGACTACGACGGCTCGCGCACCGATTTCGAGAGCTCCACCAACTATTCACTCCAGGAATACTGTTCCGACGTTGTGTACTCCATTCAGGAGATCTGCGCGAACGAAGAGGTTCCGTTGCCCACCATTGTTTCCGAAAGTGGCCGTGCCATTGCGGCTCACCATTCGGTTCTGATTGTGAATATCTTCGGATCAATCGAAGTGGGTACCACGCCGATCGATTTGCCCGAAACCGAGGACGAGCACAATGTGGTGAAGGAGATGCGCTACGCTTATCAGAACATCAACTACAAGAACCTGATGGAGAGTTTGAACGAGGCGATTCAGCGAAAAGATGAAGCGCTTTCGATGTTCAAGCTCGGACTTCTGACCATCCAGGATCGAGCCAAGATCGAGCATCTCTTCTGGCAGCTTTGCCGCAAGGTCCAGCAGTGGGCTCCCGACATGCGCTACATTCCTGAAGAAGTTGAAAAGATCACGAAGGCCCTTGCGGACCAATACCTCTGCAACTTCTCGATCTTCCAATCCATGCCCGATCATTGGGCGATTCAGCAGCTCTTCCCGGTCATGCCGGTTCATCGGCTGGACGAAGAGCCAGTTCGCAATGCAACGCTGGTCGATATTACCTGCGACTCTGACGGAAAGGTCTGCAAGTTTGTCGACCTTCGGGATGTGAAGGACACGATCAAGCTCCATGCGCTCAAGGACAATGAAGCCTATTATGTCGGCTTCTTTTTAACCGGTGCCTATCAGGACATCATGGGAGACCTTCATAACCTCTTCGGCAAGGTGAACGAGGTGCACGTGTTTCTCGATGAGAGCGAACCCGGCGGCTATTATGTCGAAGAAGTGATCAAGGGGAACAACATTGCATCTGTGCTTTCGTGGATTCAGTATTCTCCCGCCCACATCGAACAAGAGGTGAAGAGTCTGATCGATCGCAAGGTTCGAGAAGGGCTCATCAAGCCTCGTGAAGGGGTGGAGCTCCAGAATTTCTACGAGAACGTGCTCCAGGGGTACACCTACATCGACAACTTCAAGCCCAATCTGCAGCGCTCGATCGGGTCGCATGTGGATTCGGAACAACCCTTCGGAGATCTTCTTCAATGAAACTGCTCAATCAAGGTTTTGATCATGTCGAATTCTCGGTGAATTCGATCGCTCCTCACCAAGTGACGTGGGAGAAAATGGGGTTTGAAAAGATCGCGGATGTGAAGGTGCCGGCCAAGGGCGCAAGGCACGTGGTCATGGCTCAAGGTTCGGTACGCCTGCTTCTGACCGAGTATGACACTTCTCCCGAGGCGCTGAAGCAGGAAGGGTATCGATTCTTAAAGGCCCACGGTGAAGGGATTTGTGTTCTTGCCGCCGAAGTTGAGGATTCAGCAGCCACTTACCGCGAAGTCGTCAGTCGGGGAGCACGACCCGCCTTGGAGCCCAAGACTTATGAGACCCCTGAGGGAACGGTCGTCCTGTCTGAAGTGTTCACTCCCGCTGATTTCCGTTACCGATTTGTTCAGCGCAAATCGAGCACCGATAAAAAAGCCCGCGCCTTGTTCGTCGATTCAGTCGTCGTAGACCGTCTCGAAAGTCCGTCTCCGACAGGGATCTTTCGCATTGACCACCTGACGAATAATATCGACATGGGCCAGTTCGACATTTGGCTCAAGTTCTATACCGAGACCTTCGGATTCAAGGCCGTGCGCAGATTCAATATCAAGACCGGACGCACCGGACTTTTGTCGGATGTGGTGCAGTCTCCTTGCGGGCGGATCAAGGTGCCCATCAACGAGGCAACCGAGCCCGAGAGCCAGGTCCAGGAGTTCGTGAATCGATTCAAGGGTGCTGGCGTTCAGCATCTGGCGTTCCAAACGACTGGAATCATCGAGGGGCTTCGCACCTATCGGAGTCGCGGGTTCGAGTTCCTTTCGGTTCCCCACTCTTATTACGAAGTGGTTCCGACCCGTGTGCCGGGAGTGACCGAGGATCTTGCTGTCCTCGAAGAGCTCGGAATCCTGCTCGATGGAGAGGGCGGCGGTTACCTGATGCAAATTTTCACTCAAGAATTGGTGGGGCCGTTCTTTCTTGAATTCATCGAACGTAAAGGCAATGACGGATTCGGCGAGGGTAACTTCAAGGCGCTGTTTGAAGCGATTGAGCGCGATCAGATCCGTCGCGGTGTCTTGAAAGCCTGATTCCGATGTTGAAGACCGAAGTTTCTTCCCGAATCGCGGAGCGTAGGACGCAGCTCATGAGTCTGGCTCCGGACGCGTGCTTTATTTTCTTCGGCGAGACTGAACCTGAAGGGTCTGCCCATCGCCATCCCTTTCGACAAAATCGCGATTTCTTCTATTTGAGCGAATTTGATGAGCCTGAGGCTGTTTTGGTTTTGTGTGGCGGAAAAAGCCATTTGTTCGTGCAAGATCGCGATGAATCGCGTGAGATTTGGACGGGCGAGCGGTACGGGGCCGAGCGTGCCGCCGGTGTTTTCAGGGTGGATGAGGCCCATCGTCTATTGGATTTTGATTCGAAACTCGACGGGTTTCTGAAGGATTGCAAGTCCGTCTACTACACCTTGGGCGAGTCCCCTGCTCGGGACACGCGAATCCTGAAGGCCATTTCGGGTTCGAGTCGGCATCGGGGAAGGGGGCGCTTCGGAAACCTTCCCATTCATGATCCTTTTCCACATCTTTCGCTACTCCGATCCGTAAAGGACGAGCTTGAGATTGACCGGATGAAACGAGCGTGTTCGGCAACCGCGAAAGCGCACCTTCATCTTTTGAAGCGCGTGCGTGCCGGGATGAGTGAGTTTGATGCGGCAAACGAGTTCCAGTATTGGCTTTTCAAGCAGGGGGCGACAGAGTTGGGCTATGCCCCGATCTTTGCTTCCGGTTTCAATGCAACGACCCTTCACTATGTTCGAAACAATGATCTTTTGAAACATGGCGATTTGCTTTTGGTGGATGCGGCAGGCGAGGTCGAGGGGTATACCTCGGACCTCACCCAGACGTTTCCGGTTTCAGGCACCTTCACTCCTGAGCAAAAAAAGATCTATCAGGCGGTTCTTGATGTGAATCGCGAGATCACCCGGATGACTGCGCCGGGAATGAACTATCGGGCACTTCACTCAAAGAGTGTCGAGCTCCTGACCGAGGCTCTTCTTCGCCTTGGGGTCCTCAGCGGTGATTTGCGTGAGAATGTTCATTCGAACGCCTATCGACCTTACTTTCCTCACGGCCTTGGACATTATCTCGGGCTCGATGTCCATGATGTGGGCATCTATCACGAAGAGGGGCGCGACTTTGAGCTACGCCCCGGAATGATCCTCACGAACGAACCCGGACTTTATTTTCGTGAGCGGGGCTCTCCCTTCTTTGGTATCGGGGTCCGAATCGAGGATGACCTGCTGGTCACGGCAAGCGGTGCCGAGGTCTTGACCCGGGAACTTCCTCGTGATGTGGACGCGATTGAGTCGCTCCGGACGATTGCGAGCGCGTGAGGACTCCCATGAAGCTCGGACCCATTGAGATCGATCATCCGTTTTTATTGGCACCGATGGCAGGAATCACGAATTCCCCATTTCGCAGGCTCATGCGCGAGTACGGTAGCTCCATCGTGATCAGCGAATTGGTTTCGGCAAACGGCATCGAATACGCATCCCAACGCACCCTCGATCTCCTGAAATTTGTCGAGCAAGAGCGGCCGGTGGGCCTCCAGATTTTTGGTGAGGAAGAAGAGAATCTTGTCCAGGCCTGTCAGGTGGTCGAGCGCTTGGGGGCCGATTTTGTCGACCTGAATATGGGGTGTCCGGTACCTAAAGTGGTGAAGAAGGGGGCGGGGGCCGCCATGTGCCGCAATCCCATCGAGCTGGGAAAAATCCTGACCGCCATGGTGAAGTCCGTAAAAATTCCAGTCACGATCAAGATTCGCACGGGTTGGGACGCATCGACCCGGAATGCGAATGAGATTGTTCAGGTAGCGTGCGATGCCGGAGTGGCTTGGGTAGCGATTCATGGTCGGACGCGTGCTCAAGGGTACAGCGGAGACGCGGATTGGGATTTCATCGGAACTGTGAAGGCGAAGAGTCCACTTCCGATCATCGGGAATGGGGATGTGAATACTCCCGAGCAAGCCGTCTCTCGGTACCGAACCTACGGGGTCGACGCGGTCATGATCGGGCGAGGCGCACTTCGAAATCCTTTCTTGTTCGAGCAATCGGCCGATCTTTTGGCGGGTCGTGAAGTCAAGCCGGTCACGGCCGAGCGAATCCTCGAGCTCCTGCAAAAGCAAAGGGGATATTTGGCCTCGAGTTTCGATGCCAGGGGTGCCATGCTCCATGCCCGGAAGTTCCTGGCGTGGTACTCGAGCGGGTATCCAGGTGCCGCCGAATTCCGAAAAAATGTTTTTCACCTTCCGGATGAGCCATCGCTATGGGATGAGGCCCAACGGTTCTTTTCAATCGCGATCAAGAAACGGGATTTTGCCTATCTGAGTGAGCCATTTCTGATGGGCGGGCACGGCTGATTTTTCTTTTCAGCGGGTTACCCCAGAAAAATCGTCCTAAGGCTGCCCATCGATTCATTCAGGGAGTCTGCTTGTCGTTTCAACTCGATCGCTTCGTTCTGAGCCGAGTTTGCGAGCCCCGTGTTCTGGTTCGTCGCCTGATTCAATTGATTTACCGCCTGGTTGATCTCCTCGATCCCCTTGCTTTGCTCTTTTGCGGTTCGGGCAACTTCCTCAAGCCGAGAATGCACTTCGCTTGCCTTATTCTGAATGTCATCGAAAATCTCGGCGCATCGAGCACTCGCCCGAGATCCATCCTCGATCTTGATTCGACCTTCTCGAATGAGTCGTTCAATGCGGTCATTGTTCTGCTTTACAATCGCCTCAACCTGGTCGGTGCTTCCCTGGAGCTTATCGAAAATCTCCTGGGCAGCGGTACCGCTCATCGATGCAAGTTTGCCGACCTCTTCGGCGACGACCGCAAAGCCCTTGCCGCTCTCACCGGCTCTTGCGGCCTCTACCGAGGCATTGAAAGAAAGCAGTTTCGTTTGGAATACAATGTCGTTGATGACCTTGGTTTTGTCGGCAATTTCCTGGATAAGTCGCGTGACATTTGCAATTTCGCGCTTGCCGTTCTGAACCTGGGTGATGATTCCCTCCTGGCTGTTTGAAATTTCAAGCATCGCACCCTTGAGCTCCTCGATCGATTCAGCGCCCCGTTTTGAAATGCTTTGGCTTTCTTCAGACAATCGAGCCGAATGAAGGGTCCCATCCGAGCTTTTTTTGATCATCGCTGAGATCTGTTCGATTGCGGTCGCGGTCTCGGTGATCGCAGCGGCTTGTTCATTCGAACTTGATGAAAGATTGTGGCTTGTTCCCGTGATTCCACCGGCACTCTGGTTGACCGAGACCGAGACCGAGATTTGGTCCACTTCCTTGAAGATCTCGATCGCGCTTTTTAGATTACGAATGGTCAAGAACAAGATGCCACCCAGGCCCAGGATGACGGTTGCCAACAGAATGGCTATGACTTGAATCCCGTCGGCCTTGCGCTCGGATTCAATGCGATCGAGAATGGCCCGCGATCGTGAGTCGATGAGTGTTTTCAACTGGGCAAAGTTCCCGTTTTGAGTGATTCGGGCGGGGGCATATTTTGTATTGAAGACGCGAATGGCATCCGGACTGCGCTTGTCGATCAGCTTGCCTACCTCATTCTCGATCGTGTTGAGCGTTTTTTCGTCGAATTCGGCCATGGCCTTGCTCAAAGCGAGCGCCTCTGGGTCATCGCTGATGAGGGCAGCGAGCTTTTCTGAGGCCTCGACGAAATGATAATCGAAATGATCATCGAAATGATCATCTGCAGCTTTTTTCCTCTCGGCTTCTTCCTTGTTGTCCGGGTTCAGGAGTGAGCCCCTCAGGGCTTCCGACATTTTGACCATTTCGAGCTCAGCCGTTGCAATCAGCTTGCTCATTTCAACGGCGCGTGCGGCGTCGTTGTTCTCATGGTGGGAATCCTTGTAAACATGAATGCAAACCCCGGCAGTGACCAAGAGCATAGGCAAGGTCGAAACCGCAATTTTTTGAATCATGGAAAGTCGCATATGATTCATCTCGGCATTTTTCATCTCAATCTTCAGCGTTAAGTCCCGAGGATAGAGAACTTAATCGTTCCTGAATCCTTGCATTCGACTGCCAGGCCTTTGACAAGGACAGTCGTCCCTCGGTAGCGTCCCAGCAGCATGCACGCATCAGATGAGACTTCCTTACATTTAATCGATTGGCTTAGAAAAATTCAGCTCGCGTGGGAATTAAGCCCGTCCGAACTTTCTCAAATCGCCCATTCGAGCGAAGCGGATCTCAAGACCTACCTCGCGATGACCGCGACCGCCATTGGCGAGCTTCCGACTATTCCCTCCGGCCTCGAGTCGGCGGTGGGGCTGGTAGGGTTGTACCGGCAATTGATCACGGTTTACCCGACCCACGAGGAGCAGCTCAAGTGGCTGGAGCTTCCCAATCCGATTCTTGAGGGACGGAGGCCCATCGAAGTCATGGCGATGTCTCCCGCTCATCTCGCCTATGTTACTTATGCGGTTGAAAGTGGGCTCCGGCTGGGCAAGCGTGATCAGGATTGAATTTGGCCCCTAATCTTCTCGTAGGAGAATGGTCTTTCCGTCGATGGTGATCGAGAATCCGTCCTGGGTTTTTTCGAGGTGCTTCAGGAGTTCATAATAGGCTTGGGTCAGGAATTTCGCCTCTTCCGTCGTGCCCTCATTTGGGTGGGGCACCCTGCAGGTGAGTCTCCCTCGATGATAGTGAAGGGTTTCTGGATCGAGCTCGAGAAGTCTCCCGTCATTCAGTTCGATCGAATAGCCAAGAATGGGATCTCCCTCGAGTCGAACGACGAAGTAAAGCGTATCTTCGACGTGAACATTTTTCTTCTCGTGACCCAGTCGGATTTCGAACCCTTCCTTGCAGCGGTAGAGGTTCCGGGAAAATGCGAGGACAGTTCTCTCATGAGTGATTTCTTCGCCGTTCGAGAGCCAAATCCCGTTCCGGGTCAGAATCAGGTCTTCATAAATACCAAACAGTCCCGGATCGAGATTCGCACTCATGACTTTTTCTTCAGTTCT
>Ga0214923_10004510_pt1 | contig 16773 bp, 24 predicted proteins | sample LL1510_MetaG_FD_177993 | JGI IMG/M metagenome (GOLD analysis project Ga0214923, IMG submission 177993) | Freshwater microbial communities from Lake Lanier, Atlanta, Georgia, United States - LL-1510 | ecosystem: Environmental > Aquatic > Freshwater > Lake | place: USA: Georgia | collected...
TCATCTGCAAATACATGGGAACAAAAATCTGTAACTATTGCCGGTGACACATCAGGAACATGGGTAACTGACAATGGTCTTGGTCTTTGGTTAATGTTTTCACTTGGAGCAGGGTCTGCAATCTCTGGAACTGCTGGTGCGTGGGTTGGATCGCAAAAACTAGGCGTAACTGGCGCAACATCTGTTGTTGGAACCAATGGTGCAACTTGGTACATTACAGGGGTCCAACTCGAAGCTGGCTCAACTGCCACCGATTTCGAGCGCAGGCCGTATGGGACTGAGTTGGCGTTGTGTCAGAGGTATTATTTCAGATATGACGCATCAGCAAACATAACAGCTATTGGGGCTGGATCTGTTTATAGTGCAACCACCACATCTAGAATTTATATGCAATATCCTGTAAGCATGAGGTCTGCACCAACATTTACGATTGGAGGAACACTTACATCCTCTGGAGGAAATGCAGACAATACAGTTTCTGGAATATCGTCAGCAAATGCTGGAATTACAAACGCTTTAATTGATTTTACAACATCAGCAGCAACTGTTGGGCATGGTAAAACAATATATGTTTCTGGAGGATCCTCTTCGTTTATTCAGGGAGCATCAGAATTATGATGTATAAACTTACAAAACCAATTTTTAATAATGCAAAGATTAGTTGTATTATTCGAATCAATGATAATGCAATAATTCCAACAGATTCGTCTAATACGGACTACCAAACCTATCTCAAATGGTTGGAAGAAGGCAACCAACCGCTTCCAGCAGATGAGCCAAGCGAGGGCTAAATGACCCTCTCTGAAATAGCCCAATTTGCCGGTGAAAAAGTCGGCAAAACCGATTCGGATACCCTGACCTTCCTTCAAAAGGCCGCAAGCTTGGCCTACCGACGGGTCTGGAACTTTGCCCCTTGGCGTGAAAGCGTTACCAGTTCCACCTATTCCGTTGGCACCAACCGCACCATTACCCTTGGCTCCAATGTGGAAACACCGCTTTCCGTATCCTTCGACAAGTCCGAAGTTGACCCGATTGATCTGGCCACCATCATCAGCCAGGATGCGGATTTGCTTGAAGATACCCGCACCGGCGATCCGGTGCTTTATCACTTTACCGGGCGCAACACCAGCGGGATTGCCCAGCTTGATCTTTATCCAAGGTTGGCCACGGCTGGAACTGAAAGCCTGCGGGTGGTTGAAAAGTTGAAGTGCCTAACCCGCACAAACATTGTCGTTGACTTCCCGCCATCCACCGAGGCTTTGAATGACGAGCTTCGTCTGCCTCATGTACATCAGGTCATCCTTGCTCTTACGCATGCCGATGCCTTGGAGCGTGAACGGCAATATGCCAAGGCGCAGGCTGTGGTGCAATCAGCCAATGCAGATCTGGCGGCGATGGCTAATTACGAACTCAGCCAGGTTGGTGGGGTCAAGCAGATTACCCCGGTCAGCCTTGGCGACTTGATGACAGAAGAAATCACGGCTGCTTAAACCACAAGGAGTCTAGGTGCCATACTACTCCGATAATTTGGACGATCTGCTGGCGTTTGACGGCATTCGCAGTTTTGCGGGTGGTCAGGCCAGCGGATTGCAATCAGACCTATTGGCAGAGAACCAGGTAAGCCAACTTGTCAATATGACCCTGTCGCCAAGGGGTAGCCTTGAAACCCGCACCGGAGCCACCTCGTTTTGCACGACCACCACAAGCCAGCTTGGTTCAGTTGGTGGCATGCGGTATTACGACACTGCTTTATACGAATATCTTTTGACCGTAACCCAAGGGCGTTTTTACAGCATCAATTCTGCTGGAAGCGCGGACATTCACCCAGCAGACGAGACTTGGGGTTCAATTAACAGGACATGGGGATCTGAGACACAAAAGTGGGCTGACGGATTTTCGTCTGTTTATGATGCGCCTGTGGCCATGGCGCAATTCAATGACAAGATGTACATGGCTGATGGAGACGGCGACCTGTATTATTTTGATGGCAACATAGCCACAAGGCAGGCAGGAAAGGTTCGAGCCATAACCGTAACCACTGCTGGAACAGGATATACCAGCGCGACTGCCATTGTTACTGGACCTGATTGGGGCGGCACTTTCCCGCAATTAGTCACAACGGTTGCCGGAGGTGCGGTTACCGGGGTGACGGTTGTTGACGGAGGATATGGCTATTCACAAGCTCCGACCGTAACAATTATTGGGGATGGGTCTGGAGCAACTGCCACGGCAACCGTAAGCCCTCCTCCATCCAATCTTAGGCTTTTAATCAATACCGGAAATCGACTATTTGCAGTCGGATCTGGTAGCCAACGCAACACGCTTTATTGCTCGGATATCTTGGATGCGTCGATATGGGATTCGGCAAATAGCGCAGTGATTAACGGCGATGACGGTGATGAGATCACGGCAATTGTTCCATATTATCAAAACAGAATCATCGTATTTAAGAAGCGAAGGATATTCCAAGTAACCGTTCCAGACGACATGACCAGTGCTGCAGATTGGACAATCTCTCTTATTTCAAACAACACCGGGTGTGTGGCAGGGAATACCGCAGTTCAGGTAAGCAGTGACATCTTCTTCCTGTCTGACAACGGTATTCGCTCGTTGGTCAGGTCTGCGGCTGACGACTTTAGCTCGGTTGGCATCCCAATTTCAGAAATTGTAAAGGATGTTATCCAAAGCATCAACCCTGCAAAGATACAAATATCAACCGCTATTTTCTACGACAACAGGTATTTCATGGCCTTTCCAACCGGAGCCAACGACTACAATGACACCATCCTTGTTTACAACACGGCGTTAAATGCGTTTGAAGGAACTTGGACTCCCCAAGTTATGCAGTTTGCCTTGACCAATTTTGACAACCAAGGTTTGCGTGCCGCATTCAAAACAACCACTGGGCAGATCAATCAATACTTTGGGTACAAATCTCCATCCGCGCTTACTGCCGGAGACTACCAGGATGCTGGCCAGAGTTATCAATCCTATGTCCGAACCAAGGACTTTAACTTTGGCGATCCGTTCTCCATGAAGTACGGAAGCCATTTTGAGGTCATCTTTGACGACTCCTATTCCAATGATGCCACCATATCCATCCAGCGCGACACGGATGTGGGTGACATTGATGTTCAGCCAAATCTTGATATTGCAAGTTCAGTCCTTACGCTTCCATTCACCCTGCCAGCCGTTCTTCCTACCTCGGTCAAGAAGCGCATAGCCAGCGATCTTAGGGTATATGAGAAGTGGCGGTTATTGAATATCAAGATCACCAGCGCGGCTGGTAAGATGGCTATACGCCAGATTACGGCAGCGGCCAATCCAGACACCATTGAGGTGCAAAAGAGTCTATGACCCCAATGGAATATATTGAGCTTTCCGGGGTACCAGAGTCCAGATGGCCTAATTTTAAGGAGTGGTTTAAGTGGCATGAAAAGAATAATCTGGTTGGAGTGGTTAAAGATGGCGAAGAGGTTGTCGGAGTTGCCATTGCAAGAGCCCTAGATTCAACACAAAGCATTGAGCATTATAAACATGACTACAATGCACCAGATGCTTTCGTGGACTTGACTGTGACGTCTATTGATGGTAAACCTAATGCCCGTAGCCTTTTGGCTATGAAACGCCTGCTGTCAATCCTATGGGATGAACTTGGCCCCCGCAGGAGCCTAATCTTTAACCGCAACGGAATAAGGAAACAATACGATTATATGAAGTTTATGCGAAAGGCTATGGCTTAACATGGGTGGCGGACCTTCTATTCCGGCACCTCCTCCTCCTCCCGACCCCAATGCGGTCGCGCAGGCCAATGCTGATGCTTACAAAAAGAATGTTGAAACCTATATCCAGAAAGCCCCGGAAATGGCTGCCCTGGAAAACAAGCTTCGCATCCAGTACATGCCCCAACAGCGTTCCTTGGAGCGTCAGCTTTCAGCCCTTGACCAACAGGCAGCCGCACTATCCAGCTTGCAACTTGAGCGTCAATATGGACCGCAACGTACCTTGGAGGGATTACGCCGTTCTTATGAATATAGCCCTCAGGCGTATGCTTTGAATCGTGGACTTGGCCAGCAAATGACCCAGCAATTTGCGCGTCTTTATGGAACCTCGCCTTATGGTGCAGTTGAACCTAGTGTGGCTTTTGCTCCCCGCGCCATGCCTCCACAGGACATTTACGGAACGATTGGCACAAGCATTTCCAATCCTCCGCTCCAAGGTTAAGTTATGGCCAGCAAATTAATAAACACTCTTTATTTGCAGTCAAAAAAGGCGCAAGGCCCAGAAGACTTGCCAGAAAAGTACAATGTTGATGAAGATGGAAATATTATAACCGTACCTCCGCCTCCATATAATGGAGGTCAGGGCATGAGAAGCATTGGATATAGGGCAACGCAAGATTCAACAGATAATTATCTTAATGCAAAATATTCAAGCATAGGTGACGCAACCAATGCCGCGCAAAAGATTATATCCCAAAAATCAGAAGCCGGAATCAGGGCTGATTACGATAAAAGACTTGCTGATATTACAAGTCAGGAAAATACAAGAAATACCCTTGCTCAACAAATTGCAATGCTAACAGGCAGTCGTCAACCGGCACAAGGAGTAGATCAATTTAATATGGCTCAATCGCCATCAGTCGCCGCATTTGGTGCAGACAGAAATTTTGGCGCATCAGACTTGGCCAATCGTCTTAACTTCCAGGTATCCGATGACCAGATTCTAAACGATTACAACCAGAGCAAACTTGGCCAGCTAAACTCGGTGGTCAGCCGTGGCAATGCTCAGATCGCTGGCATCCAGGAGCGTCTTAATGCCGCGCAGACCCTGCTTGACCAACTTCCTTCCGGTGACCCTCGGCGCGAATCCAGCCAGGTGTATGTCAACCAGTTGAAGTCCGATCTGACCAGCGTGCAAAGTGCGGTTACGGATGCGACCAAGCAGATCAAGGATTTTAAGCCAATCACCACTGGCTCCCCGGAAGCGGCCAGCCAGATCACCTCTTTCCGCGAATATCTCCAGTTGCCCGAAGAGCGTGCCACCCAGCAGTTGCGCCAGATTGATCCTGAGTCCTACAAGACTGCGGTTGGTCTTGGCCGTCAATATCGCCAGATGGCTACCCAGCCTCTTGGCGCAACGACCACTCCGCAGACCGAGCAACTTCGCCAGACCATCGAGCAGGAGGCATTGAATCAGCTTCGCCTTGGATCGACCTTGGGAGCCGAAGAAAGGCGTGGCTACGAACAGGCCATCCGTGGCGCACAGACCGCCCGTGGAAATATCTTCGGTCTTGGACCGGCAGTGCAGGAAGCGGCACAGATTGGTGCCGCCGGGGAACAACGCAAGCTTGCGCGTTATGGGGCGGCGCAACAGTTCCTTGGCTCAGGAGAAACAACCGGAGCGCAGGCCGCAAGGGATCTAGCCTTGCGCGATACCCTGCAACAGGCACGTCTTGGTGCCGCTGCGAACTTTATCGGTGGCGGACCTTCGCTGTACAACCTAGGCCAAGCACGCACTGGCGCACAGCAGTCGGCGTTCCAGAACTATATCCAAGCCAACCAAGCATTGCCTGGTCAGTTTGGTCAGGCTCCCAGCACGGCACAGCCGTTTTATCAGGCAGTGGATCAGGGGATTCCGGTTAACCTTACAAACACGTTTGCGAATCTTTATGGATCGATGGCTGATTATCAAGCCAAGACTTATGGTGCATACACTGCTGCCAAGGCTAGTCAGCCTACGTTTGCACAACAGTTTGGTGCGATTGCAAGTGGAATAAGTGGGTTTATGCCAAAAATTTCATTTGGGATGTAATTATGGGAATTGAAATAAATGTTGAAGGACCAGAAGGGCGCAAGAAAAGACTTGCCCAAGAAGAAGAGCAAGCGTTAAGGATTCAAATATTAAAACAACAGATTGCTCAATCTCAGCCTGGATATTCTTCCGAAATGGCCGGAAGACTTGGTAGGGGTCTTGAGGAATCTGAAAGAAATTTACAGTTACAAGATGAACTTTTAAGCGATCTTTCTAAAAGAAGGCAAAATGTTGCAGCGGCAGCCACTCCATTGCAGCCGCAAGTTGCTGGCCCTGTAATGCCACAACAAGTTGCAACCGCTGAAACGAATAGAATTTTAACTGCTGAAGATCAAATGGGTCTTGACCGGGCCGCAGCATTAGCACAGCGGGAGGCAATGAGAAAAGACCTTGAAACACTTACTGGAACAGTTCCGCTTCCAACAGGTGGAACTGCGGCAGCAGGAGAAACATCTACAATTAAAAGAAGATTTGAGGATACCGCAAAATTGATTCAAGGATATAATCAAAGACTTGCAAACGCACAAACGCCAGAAGAGGCTGATGCCCTCAGACAGGCGTATTCAATGTTTGAGCCGATACAAAAACAACAAGTTAAAAAAGACCTTGAAGAATCGAGAAAAATACCAGGTCTTGATGGATTTGGATTTGATGAAAAATCTGCAACAGAGATGCGTAAAAATGTTGCTGATTTTGCGGGGGCAACTCAAAATATTAATTCTCTTATTGATATAGGCAATCAAGGTTTTAGTGTGCGTAATTATCAAAAAGCACAAGCAATTAGGGGAACTATTGCCGGTCAATTACGAGTTATTATTGCAGGACCTGGGCCAATGTCGGATCAAGACAGGGCTTTAATGAATGATGTTATTGCAAACCCATTTATGCCATATTCATCTGATAAGCTTCTTCAAGTTAAGGGGGCAATGGCAAGGAAAATTGCATCCAATGCTTCAGTATATGGATATAAAATAAATAAATTAACTGATCTTATTGGCGCAAGCGGAGTTCCAAGTGATTTTGAGCAATTCACAAAATACGATCCAAATGATATTAAAAATATAGAGCAAAGGGCAAGAGAGGCTGGATATAAGGATGGTGATGTCATTACGGCCAATGGAAGAAAATACAGATTGGGACAGTAATGGCTCTTATACCCATAGATGATGGCGCAGAAATATCGCAGCCAGCAAAGCAGGAATCAAATCTTTCAGATTACGCTGCTCGCGAAGCTGGGCTTATTGCCAGGGCTGGAATAAATCCAACAACAGTTGGAATGGCCGCTGGTGGTGTGGCTGGAGTTCCATTCGGTCAGCCAATGATGGGTGCTCGCACTGGAGCAGCGGCAGGGCTTTTGACTGATATTGGCGCAAAAATATATAATGCCATTGTCGCCGAAAACACCGGCATGTCAAAACTTCCTGTTTTAAGCGATGTTTTGGAGGAAGTTAAGAATCAAATCGGACTTCCAAAACCTCAGGGTGCGCTTGAAAAAATGCAGGCTGGAGCCATTGAGGGAGCATCTGCATTAATACCTATCATGTCTGGTGGTCAAGCCCTGGCTAATGTTGCTACAAGTCCAGTATTAAAGGAAATTGGAAAAGCATTAGCTGCATCACCAAGAACACAAGCTGTATCCGCAATTACAGGCGGAATGGCACAAGGACTTGCGAGCGATGCTGGACTTCCTGCACCATTACAAGCAGTAGCTGGAATTGCCGGGTCTGTTGTGCCTGGATCAATTTCCCGCATGGCACAAGTAGCAAAAACTGGAGCAGAACTTGGATTGAGCAAAATTGGAGCTGCTGCGCTTGCTCCGGCTGGAATTACAGAATCAAGCAGATCTGCCATCATGCGTATTTTACGGGGAGGGAAAACTCCAGAACAAATTGGTCAAACAATAAAAGAATACGCGCAAGCTGGGACAACCCCTTCTGCTGGGCAGGCAACACGATCACCGGATATACAGCAACTTGAAACGACATTTGGAAAGTTTCCCAGTGGCGCAATGAAGTTTAGGCAAAAGGCATTATCACAACAAGAAGAAATTGGTAAACGCCTAGAACAAATTAGGGCTGAAATATCTGGAGTAAGAGAGCCAGTTATTGCTGGAAAGATGGCAACCAAAAGCTACGAAAATGTGTTCCTTCCTAATGCAAGAAAAGTTCAGTCTGAATTATACAGCAAGGCCGATCAACTATTTCCGCAGAAAAGAGTTTTAGTTAATAATACAGAAAATATTTTAGACAAACTTGCAAGCAGATTTGAAGAATCTCCTGCAATGAAAGACGTGCTTGCAAACAAAAAAATACTCGCAATTAGAGATGCAATAAAGGCAAGCAAGAACAAAGATGGAACAATACCTTTCAATACATTAAGAGATTTAAGGATTGACGCTGGAGAGAAATTGCAAAATGCAAGCCCTGTTCCAGATACAATGGAAAAGGCTCATTACAAGGCATTATGGAAGGCTGTAACTCAAGACATAGAAAGTGCAGTTGAGCCATACGAGAAGGCAAGGAATGCTTATGGTAGGGCAAACAATTATACGCGCGCATTCCATGACAGGGTTGATAATGTTGAGAATATTTTATTGCGAAATAATGGAGAAGATGTTTACAAATCAATTATAAGCGGATCTAAAGATGGACCATCAAAATTAAGGCAACTTTTCAGAACAGTTGGAAAAGACGATCAAAAAGCAGTTGTTTCAACCTTTATATCAAGAATGGGGCGCGCACTCCCAAGCATGCAAGACGAGACAGGAGATGTATTTAGCACATCAAGGTTTTTGACAAACTATGCATCGCTTGATCCATTGGCCAGAAAAGAATTATTTGGAAGATTCGGAGCGCAATTTCAGAAAGACATGGATAATATTGCGAAAGTTTCTGCCATGATTAGGGAGTCAAGCAGTATACTTGCGAATCCATCTGGAACCGCTGGAGCGGTTGTTGGGCCTGCTACTGTAGCAAGTCTTGAGGGATCTCTTGCTGCTGGGAAATTTGGATTTGCAACGGGGATGCTGGGAGTATTATTGCAAGCCGACCAAGCCGCAAGGTTGATGACAAGCCCCAAATATGTTAATTGGCTTGCCAGTAATATCAATACACCAATATCGTCGTCAGCAGCGGCATTGGCAAATCTTGCAAGCATAAACAAAAAAGAAAGAAATCCAGACATTCAAGCGTTTCTGGAAGAAGTTGAAAATCAATCAAAATAATGGCAACGGTTGAATCAAAAATAGCTGGAAACAAGATTCGGGATGAAGTACAATCAGATTATACTTCTCCAGCCATCAACACAGATGCTGGATATGTTGACGAAAAGGGAAGAAGGCTTGTTGAAATTCAAGAAAAAATGCGTTCTGCCGCAAGATTTTCAGAGCTGGAGGACAAAATGAGCAGGGATAAAATTGAAAAATCAATAACTGAATCAAATCCAAATTTTATTGGACCAAAACAACCAATCCAGCCTGGGCAGGATTACTCAAATCTTTACAACGCCGCATTGAAAACCGTTGATTGGGAGGGCAGGAAAGATGCCAATGGGAATCTTCAAGTGTATAACTTGCCATCTGGTGACGAGGGAGGAAGCCAAGAGATTGCTGGAATTAACAATAAATATCACCCAGAGGCATTTCAAAGAATATCCGCACTACCGCCCCAAGAAAGAGCAAGGGCTGCGGCTGATTATATACAAAACTACACAGCCCCGCTTGTTTCGCTTCTTCCTGCAAAAGTTCAGCCATTTACTCAGGATATGGCTTTCAATAGGGGTCTTGGTGGTGCAACCAAATATCTTCAACAAGGATTAAACTCGCTTGGACTTAATGTTAAAGTTGACGGAGCGATTGGTCCGCAAACCATTCAAGCTATTAACCAAGCCGACCCATACGAACTCATGCGTGAGGCAAGCAAAGCTCAGTTAATGGAGGAAAGGGCAAGGGCGGCTACAAATCCAACAAGACAAAAGTTTATTTCAGGTCTTGAGAATAGGATAGCAAACAGACTTTCGTTATTCGGAACTGTTTGATTCGTAAATATAAGTTTGGCCTTTGCTGCCGGAATAATAATTACCATCCCTAACCTTCATATTCCCATCAGTTCCGTATGAAAGTAACCCATCGGTTGCGGTCAACTTTCCATTACCATAATATAAGTTTCGGCACGATGCATATAACCCTGTAGTTGTTAAAAATAGCGATCCACTTTTGACGACAAGCCCATTCTGCGTGATCGCAACTCCTCTTCCTCCACTAAACACGGCATTGCCAGAGTTGTATGTGGTGCCAACAAACTCATTCAAATCATCAGCCATCACCGGTGCCACCAGCACCGCCATTGCCAATAGTATTCTTTTCATGTAAAAACTCTGGGTGCTTAAACAAGCCATGTCAATAAGCAAATTATCCAACCGGCAAATAGGGGCGGTGGGTGTCACCAGAGTGGCAAGCATTTTATTTCGCAATGGTTACAGCGTGCTTACGCCAATGGAGGATTTTGCAGGGTATGATCTGGTTGCCGAGAAGGACGGAAAGTTTCACCGCATTCAGGTAAAGACCAGCGAGAAACAAGATCCGGGGCGCAACAGATATGGATTCATGACATCCGTTGGGAATGGAAGCAAGGAAACATACAACAAATCCATGGTGGATTACATTATCTGTTGGGCAATGGATTCGGATTTATTTTGGATTTTTAGGCCGCACGAATGTAAGGCAAAGAGCAAAAAGTGCAACGCAAAAACTGGGTCTTCATGGCGCATAATAAGCGATCTGTAAGCCAATCCATCAAGGCTTGGCGCGCGCTTGAAAGGGCGTTAAATGACTTTGACTCATTTGAGGCTTGCGCCAAATGGGTCATTGATAACCCACAGATATGCAAGAAGTTATCTGGCGCAGGGCTAATGGCTGTTATGGCCGAAGATTTGAAGAAAAAAAAGCATTGACCTAACTTTGACATTTGCCCTAGTGTCGTTGGCATGGCAATTAATTCTAGGCGTAAGGGGGCTGCTGGAGAACGGGAACTGGCAAATTATTTAAGGGAACAGGGATGGCAGAAGGCCAGGAGAACGCAACAATACGCTGGTAATCCCGAAGGTGGATCTGGCGATGTGGTGTGCGATAACTTTCCTTTTCACATTGAGGGCAAGCGTTGCCAGCAGGTGAAGCCTGAAGAATGGATGCGACAGGCTGTCAAGGATTGCCCGGACAATAAGATCCCATCCGTATTCTTTCGGCGTAATGGTGAGAAAAAATGGCTTGTGCTTTTACAGGCTGATGATCTTTGCGAGATTGCCCGTCATATTGCCCCACCAAACTTAAAGATCGACATCGTTCACCCCGCGCCTTATTGCACCACCGTGGCGCAAGGAATTTCAATGACTTCACCCACAATACAACAACAACCAACCATCAATCAAGGAGACATGATATGAGCCTAACCATCAGCGCAACTGAATCGAAGAACGGAGATCGCCAAATCCCCGAAGCCGGAGCCACCATTGGGGTGTGTTTCAGCATCGTGGATCTTGGCACGCAAAAAACAAACTGGGACGGAGACGAGAAGTGGACCCCCAAGGTCCGCTTGGCATTTGAGCTTCCCGACCAGGTGATCGAAGGCGAAGTGACCGAGAACGGCAAGACCACCAAGGTTACCAAGCCGATGGTCGTCAGCATGGAGTTGACCCGTAGCCTTGGCGAGCGTGCAACGCTCCGCAAGCACCTTGAAACCTGGCGCGGACAGCAGTTCACCAGCAAGGAACTGGCGGCATTTAACATGAAAAACCTGCTGGGCAAGGCGGCGATGCTCACCTTGGTTCGCAAGACCAGCCAAGCCGGGCGAGAATACTGCGCTATCCAAGGATTGGCCAAGCTGCCAAAGTCTGTTAAGGCACCGGCCACCACCGAGAACGACCAGGTATTCTATGAGATCGAGGAAGGCAAGGGTGGTGCGTTTGCCACGTTGCCAGAATGGTTGCAGGGCAAGATTCTTGAGAGCAAGGAATTGTCCGGTGCGGTTGCAACGCCAGTCAGGGCCGTGGATAACATCGCCGCTGACGGCAGCACAATGCCATTCTGATGTCGCTTACCTTAACCCAGAAAGAACCCAATCAATCCCGTCTGGTCGCTACTGACCAGGCGGGACATTGGTATACCGAAAAAGGCGAGTCCGCGCACGTTGTCATTGGAAAGAATGGCAACGAACGTAACACCACGGTTGCCGATGCACGCAAGATGGGTTTACTCCCGTCCGTCACCAGCGTGCTTGGGATCATGGATAAGCCGCAACTCACGGCATGGAAGATCGAGCAGGCCATCATGTCTTCGCTCACGTTGCCCAAGGAGGATGGTGAATCTTTGGAGGATTACGCCAAGCGGGTGGTCAAGGATTCAAAGGAATCCACATCCAAGGCAGCCGAGCATGGTACTCGCATGCATGAGCAAGCAGAGAATATTCTCATGGGTAGAGCAACATGCAAGGACACCGATCTACAGCCATACATTAAAACCTTCCGTGAATGGGCTGAAGACAACGTAGAGAAAACCTACTGGTGCGAGAAGGCGTTGGTGGGTGCAGGCTACGCTGGCAGGTGCGATGCCTACGTCCGGTTGAAGGGGATTGGGGACGCCATCATCGACCTGAAGAATAGGAAGGTGAATCCCAAGTATGACCCATTCTACGATTCTGATTGCGCCCAGCTATGGGCCTACAGGATTGCATCCGATAACCCGAAATGCGCTTGCGTTTCGGTGGTCTTGGCTGCCAACGACCCTGAAACTCTGGTCATTCACCGCTGGTCTGATGAGGAGTTATATGAGGCCGGTATTGCCTTTCAGGCCATGCTCAAGGTCTGGGCTTGGTCCAAGAAATACAACCCGCCAGGGATGAAGCTGTGAATCCATTGACTGCACCCAGCATTAAAACGAAATATAATATTATTTCACTTGGTGCTGGCGTACAGTCATCTTGCATGGCTTTAATGTGCGCTAAAGGAGAAATAACTCCAATGCCAGATTTTGCCATATTTGCAGACACGCAGGATGAGCCAGAGAGTGTATACAAATGGCTTGATTATATTAAAAAAATTCTACCATTTAAGATTCATATTGTAACAAAAGGCAAGCTATCAGATAGTGCATTGAAGATGAGAGTAACAAGCGATGGAAGGAAATTTTCAACAACTAGCATTCCATTATTTTCACATGGCGAAGATGGCAAAATTGGTAAAATAGGATATAGGTCCTGCACGTCTGAATATAAAATAAAGCCAATTGTAAAGAAGTTAAGGGAATTGTGCCAAATAAAAAGAGGCCAAAAAACAATTTCAGTAACACAATACATAGGAATTTCATGGGATGAATGGCACAGGTGCAAGCCATCAAGGGATAAATGGATGCAATCAAGATGGCCACTTATTGAGATGAAAATGAATAGAGATGATTGCATTCAATGGATGAATAAAAATGGATACCCAACTCCGCCAAGATCATCTTGTGTGTATTGTCCATTTCATTCGGATGCTGAGTGGTTGAGATTAAAAAACCAAGAACCAGAAGCTTTTAAGGAAGCAATAAATTTTGAAATAAAAATGCAAAAAGCAAAAGAAAATCCAAAGTATAAATCTATTCCATATTTACACAAATCTTGTAAGCCTTTGGGTGAAATAGAATTTAATAATACGCTTGACAAAAATCAACTTGATTTATTTGGAGCAAACCACCCAAAATGTGAAGAAGGAATGTGTGGCGTATGAGCGCGCCCACAATCGAAGAGATGGGTAACGCCGCCTCAGAAATTGTCTGGCGGGTGATGGGCAACGGCTCATCCAAGTCGGCGTATGGGGAATGGTTCTGGAAGGATAAACCTACCTACGATTACCACATCACTCGGTGCATCAAACACGCAGTCACCGCACAGCAGCAGATCCACTTAAACCACCCTTGCCCGGACGAGGCCGGTGAAACTTCTCTTGACCATCTTGAACGCGCCGTGGTAAGAGCATTGTTTGCGTGGATGCAATTAAAGAAAGGACTACCTAAAATATGAGATGGATTAAGAAAGAATTAAGCCAGAATGGGAAACCCGAATGGTGTGTTTATATTGATGAAGATGGCATGGGAAATCAGGAAGACTGGATTGGATACGAAAGTTTTAATACCAGAGAAGAGGCAATTGCGTCCTGCAAGAACATTACTTGGGAGGATTACGATCCTAACAACAAATGAAAATCATCCGCGCTGAAAAGATCGAGGGAGGCTGGGCCCTATACGGAATCAACGAAAAGGAAAAGAAGGAGATGCAGGTTGGTTTTTGCGGAGAGAATCTTCCGCTGGAAGCATGGGTAAAGATCGAGAAATGAAGCTTGCGCTGGCATGGATCTGTTATTGGATCGGTGATTTTATCAGCATCACTATCATGCGCTATGGATACGGTTATTCGCTTTACAATAAATTAATGCTTTTAAGCAGCAATCTTGACGATAAAGGAGTTATCTGGAAATGAAAAAAGCACTGGTTACCCAAGCATTCGGAGACAAGTGGCACAAGGTTTTGGAGCTAACCAAGCCGCGCATGGAGTCTTACTGCAAGCGTCACAAGATTGATTTGATATCTTTTGAGAAGCCGCTGGTCGAGCCGGTGCAGTATAGCAAGTTGGCTATTGGAAACATTATTGCAACCAAGGGTTATGAACAGGTGACGTTTCTAGATTGTGACGTGTTGGTTGCCGAGGACTGCGATGAGATTGGAACGTTGCTGGAGAAGGACTGCACCTTCATGGCTTTCGATGAGGGGTCGTATTTAGACCGCAAGCCTGGGCTGAAAGGATTGGCTGATGCCTTTGGGTTTGTACCGGGGTTCCAGCCTAGTTTCTATTTCAACACCGGCGTGTTCGTCATTACGCCCAAAGGTGTGGGCGCACTAAGCCAGCCGCCGATTGGCCTATTCCCAAACCATTTTGCCGAACAGACCTGGATGAACCTACAACTGCATTTATGGTCCACAGCAACCTGCAACCTTGACCCAGCTTACAACTGCATGACCAGCGTTGAGGAACACTTTGGTCTGGATCGCCATAAGGACGCGCAGATTATTCACTATGCCGGTCAAAGTGCAGATCTTGATAGGCTGATGAAAGATATCAAGGCAGACGATGCCAAGCTGAAAGAACTTGGCCGATGACCCCGGTGCGAGTCCAACGGGAGGATGGCAAGTGGCGTGTAACCACCATGGCTGGCAACCCGATTGGACCGCGCTTATGGGGTGCTGTTCCGCCCAATGGCCTGCCATCTATCGATGATTTATTTGAAGACAAGGGCAAGGCACAGGATGCCGCCGATCTATGGAATGCCTATGCCATGTGGTGCCAGCAGCATAGTGGAAAGCGTAAACGCAAATGATCTCGGCGCAATTAACCAGGGGAGACGAGAATGACAGAATCAAACAACTTGCAGGAGAAGTCGCAATCAGAGCCATGCAGGACATCCGCCTTTTACAGCGCAGAGGTGTGTTGGATGGACTCCGGCTCACCAACCAGCAAATTGGTAAACTTTCGGATTGCAACTGCTACCGGGACATTGAGGAGGTCAAGTCACTTATCCGCGACTTCAAGAATGGGAATGTTTTATTCTGGTGCAGGCTTGCAGGAGTCAAGATAGGCCAAAAAACGCTTAACCGGCTGATAAGAAAGAAGGCTGATTATGTTAATTGAATATGCCAAGTTTGGCCTTGACTGCATTGTTCACATTGGAATCATCGTGGTGTTATGCGGTATAACAGTATCCATGATCGGGTTCCTGGGAGGCTTCATATTCTGGCTGTTCGACCAGGCCAGAAAGGAAAAATCCAGATGGGAGGATTAGGTCAGATCAAGATCCTTGCGGAACGCAAGGTTAAGATGGTTGAGATTGACATAGAGGTTGACGAGGACACCAAGGCCAAGATTTGCCACGCCGCACTATGTGAGATTACCAGCGATGCGGATGCCTTATTTAGTTATGGATTTACCCAGGCATTGAAGCGGTTGGTACAAACAAAAGGAAAGAAATGCACCCAGAAAAGTTCAAACAAAAAGTCCTCACGGCGGTAACTGTTCCGAAAGTCTTAACCTCCTCGCAGTGCGAGTTGGTTATCCATGATGCCAGCCAGATCGGGATGAAACGCGCCCCGGTGTTGGCCAAGGACGGCACGCATGTAAGAAGCTGGAACCGAACCTGCGCCTCATGCTGGGTTCCAAAGTCCAGCATGTTTGAATGGCTTTACAGCTATGTGGCCGCAGTCACCGATGAGGTCAACAGGGAACATTACCAGTTCGACATTACCGATATGCAGCAACTACAAGTCTTGCGATATCGCCCAGGGCAATGGTTCCGCTGGCATTTTGATGCGATTGAAAGCCAGAAGGATATACGCAAGATGACCATTGTCATCAATCTCTCGCCAGCCAAGGGATACATTGGCGGTGGATTGCAGGTGGATGGCAATTGGCATAACCATGAGCAGGCAAGGGAACAAGGGTCAGCCAGCTTCTTTCCGTCATGGATGAAGCACCGAGCCAAGGCTCCAATCTGGGGTACACGCTGGGTGCTGGTGGCTTGGATCACGGGACCAGCATGGAGATGATGCAACTTAACCCGGAGATATGGATGATGACCCCGAAGGGCGAGGGTCTGGCCATACTCGTTACAGATTACGGAATGGATCACAACAAAATATTCACCGTGATGCTTAACAGCGGAGAGATCCTAGACTTCGACATCCGCGATTGTCGCCGTTGTGAAAATCCGTCTTTTTGTATTGACGCTCCAAAACAGCCGAGGCCACACTATGCGCCATGAAAAAGAACCGGACACAAGCAAAGACGTTCTTATTGATGGTCGCAAGGTCGGAGGCGGGAACTGGATCGTGTGCATGGATGCAACTCCAGAAACTTCGGCAGTCTATTATTGGAAAGACGG
>Ga0214923_10004511_pt1 | contig 16772 bp, 6 predicted proteins | sample LL1510_MetaG_FD_177993 | JGI IMG/M metagenome (GOLD analysis project Ga0214923, IMG submission 177993) | Freshwater microbial communities from Lake Lanier, Atlanta, Georgia, United States - LL-1510 | ecosystem: Environmental > Aquatic > Freshwater > Lake | place: USA: Georgia | collected 2015-10-15
GGATGTGAAAACATAGTTTGTCCCTGAATAAGCCCAGCACAAGAAGGCCCAGAGTCGCAATCCGTTTTAGCAGCGTTTAATGCCCCCTTGCAGCATTTATAAGGACCGTTTATTCCCGATGTAAAAACATGTTTAGGAAAAAACCGTGGGCATAGTTTTCCGCTACGTGCCTGCTCCTGCTGACGGGCAATTTCTTGACAGACGGGATAAGGTTTGCGATCAGGAGAACGATAGTCTTCAATACCGGGTACCATTGAACAAATACCTTCTGACCCAGATGCGGAACAAACATGACTAAATATATCTATATTGTTTGAACCGCAGCATAAGGTATTGCCCTCCGCATCTGCAAAGTGAGTATATCCAACGGGGCAACTACCGGCCGGAAGTAGCGTTGATAAGTTATAGGAGGCTTTTCCTCCTAACGCTATATATTTGGGAATTTTAATAACAGAACCGGGATTACTGGCACATTGATTTTCACTGTCGCTGCCAGTTGTTATATGCTTATTAGCAACACCCATCGATATCGAATACATTAAAACAAGTGTAACACCTATGCCGCCGATAATGAGAAAAATTGTTTGGAGCTCCATCTCCTCTGATTCCCCTAACAAAAAAAAATTAGCTTCCAATAAATAGGCGATTATATGTCCGAAATTTCATTAGAAACTAACATGGACTCCCGAATCTGTAATCCGGCCCGTCATAGAAAGGCGGGTGAAACATGTTTATCCTTGGAGGCTCTGGAAAATATGCGGGTTGCCTGGAATAAAAGTCATCCCAATTCTCCAATTAGTGGCATCGACGACACGCGAAAAACCTCAAGACGGACAAGAAAAAATGATAGTTTAGCAAAGCGTATTACACTCTGGAAGAAATTACGTAGTGCTATGAAAAGCTACTATGATTGCAAAACGGAGTTCTGTGTAGTTAAGAAAATACCTGGTTTAGAAAAAAAAGAACGGACTAGACTATCACAGAAATATTTTCGACCTGAAAAGCCAGAAGAATGGTTAAAGAAGAAAACGACCTGGCTAGATAGTTTCAATATCGAAGATGTAATGAAACAATATGAAGAAGCCTACCCCGAATTTGAGTTTATTGGACCAGTGCCAATTGATTTTGACGCACCTGCAGATAATATTGACCTTAATGGAAAATGGGGAAAATGTATTGTAGATGAAATGTGTAAATTGGATATTAACGACGCTTTTAAAAAGGGAACTAGAAAAATCGGCATTATTTATAACTTAGATAAACATGACGAACCCGGCTCACATTGGGTTTGCTCCTTTGTTGACTACGACATAAAAGCAGCATATTATTTTGACTCATACGGTTTACCACCACCGGCCGAGGTTAGCAGATTTTTGGAGCGGTGTAAAGAACAGGGCTGTGAAACAATTTTATACAACGATATTCGTCATCAGCGTAAAGATTCGGAATGCGGAATGTACTGCCTATATGTAATAATCTGCTTATTAAAGGGCCGAACGTTTCAAAACGTTTGCATGGATGTGGTTAAAGATGATACAATAAATGCATTTAGGGATGTATTATATGCTAGTGAAGCACCGCGAAAAGAGGCCCTAAATAAGGCTGTCCAGGATTTATGTGCATAGCTTCGTTCATAAAGCTTAAGGCTAATATTCGCCGTAAATAATAATGAGCTCTGGCCAAAGAGGAATAAATCAACCTCCCGCAAGCGTGTCCTTTCAACAAAACCAAAGACAATCTGAAATGGTTCAACAGACCTTTTTCGGTCAGCCGAACTATGCTAGACTTTTACAACCATTACGTGAACAATATGAAAAGAAAATGAACGTTGACGAGCTCCCCGACGATTTTGATAAACGTCTCCAAAAGTCGTTACAGCATTATATGAAAGAGATTTTTCGTGTCAATGGCTCTTCAACACCAGTAAATCAATTAAATCAAGAGGTCTATCGTGAAACTACATTGCACTTTGATGGCTGGCTCCAAAAGCAGGTATCGACTAACACTAATAAACGGTCAACATACAATAATATTCAAGAGCCAATCTTCGAAAACGTTGGCAACCGCTTTGAGCGTGAGCAACAGGCACGGGCAACAGTCTCTTCGCAGCCAATCACATCAGTGGATTTTTCACTACCACGTGAGGATGACGATTCAGAGGACCCCTTGGATAAATACGAACGGTTACGAAAGCAGCGTGATTTAGAGTCTAGGCAGACAAACGCTAGTAAGGCGAAAGTCTCAGATGTCTACTCTGAACCGTCTGGTCCTTCAGCAACAACATCAATTCCTCCTGTGCAGCAAAATAACCCCCCGCCGCCACCACTTCTTGCACCACGGCCACAGGAATATATAATTAAACAAGAAGACGTAGTTAAATATAAGGAAAACGAAATCAACTTATTTATTTATAGCGGTGACCGTGATTGGTTAGCAAATCGTAACGAAAACAGGTATAATTTTACTATAAACTTTAATCCGGCAAGTAATTCAAATAGTGCAACATTTTCACCTTCAGTAAAGGAACGGTTTAGGAACATTGTGCGTATGGAACTTGTAAAGGCAGTATTATCTTCAGAGCCACTTGAGGTATCTGTTCGTTGTATACCCGACCCGGTAACAGCAGGCTTAGTTGTACAGGACACAAGTCGAATGGTAAACTTACTATCCTATCCGTTTGTAATGATTCGTATTTCAGAATGGACATCAAACGGGTACGGTACTAATGCTAATATAGATAATACGTTTGGTCTAGTACAATATGACCAGACCTGGAAATCCGATAATTCTGCACCAAATTTCGGATATATTTCTATGACACCGCGATATTTAAAAGCACAACGTGTCTATAGTCCAACCCCCTTAGCAACTATTCAAAAGCTGAGTTTCCAGGTGGAAAGACCAGATGGTAAGCCGCTAACAACTTTGCTGGATACACTTGATATTAGTAATATTTATCTGGGTCCAAGTACTACAGGCACTAGTAATTTTTCAGACCTAACATATGCAACAAACTTTATATTTATAAAAACAAAAACATGGTTTAGCCGTTTCTTTGTAAATGACGGTGATAAAATACAAATTAGGGGGTATGATGTGGGAACAGATACAAATGTAATTGCCTCTACACAGAATGACTTTAATAATTTTATAAACTCATCCGATGGTCACACAGTTGTTGGAATTGCCCGAGAAACAGGTCCAGGAAGTCCTCCTGCATTGGTAGATGGATACAATGCTGTAGGTTATGCAAATTATATTATTATTCAGTCAAGATTCGTGGATCCTTCAACAGGAGATGCCAATAGAAACTTTTTTGGTTCAGGTTCAGGTACCGAGGATTTGATAAAAGCAAAATTGTTGACTAATACAGCAAGTATAAACTGTGCATTAATTAACGTTAACCGTCAATCGCATTTTGTATTAAGAATAATCACCCGTGAAATGGACGCAAGCTCTAATCTAAGGCCCGATAATTCTTAGACTCAATAAATCTTAGACCCGACATTATTACAATATTGTTTCAATATTACAATAATTCGTTGGGCGTTTTGTTCCTTAATCATAATCCAAAAGCCCGGCACTTACAAGCCCAGACAAAATACAATTATAAGATAGAGTGAATCCTAATGGGGATTTTTAATTTATCTTCAAAATACATTGGTATTTTACTTTGTATTGTATCAATAATAATAATACTGTTTGTAGTTTATTTCACTAAAACAACGGAAGGGTTTTCTGGATACCCAGTAAATGAAGAACGTATTAACTATGAAGAACAGGGAAAACGTAAATATAATGCATTAGGCGACCTTACTGGTGACCCAACTAAAGAGGGCGTAATTCCTAGTGGGCCATCTGGTGATAAGATGGTTAACAACTTATTAAGTACCCCTGACTATGAAGGGGATTCAAAAAGTGTCATAATAGCACAGTTAAATTACAATAGCCCTTTACCGTTTAGAACCTCTCCTGAAAAAACACAATTATTACAAAAAATAAAGTTTTGCGAATCTGTGAAAGAGTTTCGCTGCGAGAAACTCAGCGACCCCGATTTTAACAGGGACTGCGGTCTTTGTTATAGTGACGGTGTTGACCATTTAGGAAACCCTCATATAGGCGGACTATATTATGACTCTCAAGGAAAGGACCAGGAAATACAGTCCGCCAAGCGTGAAAGCCGCGAGGCAAAGTTTGAACCCACAGTTGGAACATGTAAGGGGAAGTTTGTCGTAGATAGACCTAAATGCGACATTGAAAAGGACCGTGCCGAATGTGCAACATATATTAATTTTGATACCCTAGGAGCAAGAGAAAAATGCGGACAATGTACCTACAATAACACATTTCTCTATATGGGAAATCGTAACAATGCAGAAAATAATTTTGCCCTAATTAAAAATGATATTAAATTTAGATTAAACCTAAAAATCGTAATATCCGACCCTGAAAAAGCAAGTATTATAGTTCGCCGTGTACGCGATTCAAAAAAAATAGAGGGGTCCTATATTCCAGATACAAATATTTTTATGATTAGCTTTGATGCTGCTAACGAAAATGAAGAATTTACACTTAATATCAGATATCCAGAGTATTCTTCGCATACATGGACAGAAGAAGAAAAAACACGTATTAACGCAAAAGCAAATCCTAAGCGTGCCTCATTAATCAGTGCAAAATTTGGACCTTTTATTAACGACCCTGAAAATGATGACCCCCGTGCTGCCGATGTTACTGAACTTATTAAAACAAAATATAAAATAACAGATTGTCAACGGTCTGAAGTAACTGCATCAGTAAGTGCTTTACAAAAAGACCCTAACCCAGGTATTTATAAACAGCTTCGTTTAGTATTTAGTGATAATGGTACAGATTTCGCCTATGCGTATGCAGGTGAAAGCCAAAAAACAAAGCCCGTTCTTGATAAAGGAAATTATGTCGAATTATGCCCAGTAGGTATACCTCAGGCGGATGCCGAAAAACATGTATGTGAAATAAACAGTGATGGCGATCCTATTGACAGTCGAGTTTATACAGGAGGCAAAAATAGCGGATACTATGGAAGCGACATGAAGGCAGTTTGTTTGGAGCGAGTCCCGAAAACCCCCCGTGGTATTGCTGGAGTTTGGGAATCAACAGGGAAAGTTAAACGGACTGTCCCGTTTAATATTTCAGTAACAAAGCTAAACGGCTTTGATATTACGTCTAATGGGCCAAATATACTTGGGACTCTGAAATCCAGTAAATTATTCAAACACATAGGTCCATCAAAGTATCGTGGGGTTTCGGAGCATCTTTTCTGGTTTTGGGCTAGAGACAATGGATTGGCAAATGTTCAATATAATTTTGTGGTTCCGGCAACACTAAGAGACCCCACACTAGATGAAGATATTAAATTATGCCCAACAGGGCCTATTATAACAACACCAGAAGGGGCTGTGCGTATGAAGTCTGGTGTCTGCGAACAGCCCAATAATGGTTCAGAACAAGGACCTGGTAATTTCAGCGACCAATGCATAAAAGCCTTATTTACAATGTCAGGTTGTAACGAATTAGGAAAAATGTTTCCAAACTCATTAGATAAGAAAGAAAAAATAACACGTGACGAAAAAACAGGTGATAATCTAGATATTGATACAATTATAAATAAATTAGCAGATATACACTCAATAGGAACAACAGGTAGGGACCAAGATGGAAAGGAATATGAAGACTCATCTATAGAAACAGCAGCAAAGGATTGTTTTGGTGTAATAATGAGTAATCCCTGCGACGGCCCCTTTGCTGAAACAGGGCCTCATACGGCGAAATGTCTAGATTACTTATTTAGAAATGCTGGCGAAAGCAATAATAAAGTTGGCCAAACATACGCTGGTATGACAAATCGTAGTTCTGGAAATAAAAATAATGATAAATTACCGGTGATGTACTGTCAGCGTGGGGGGTTTATGGCCCCGATTGGTAAGGATGGTAAGCCAAATTATGATGCGATAACAAAGGCAAACGCAAAAGGAGGTATATCTGCAGTAAAAGAGTTTTACAGGCAAATCCATTTTAATGCAAATTTTAATAAGGAACCAGCGGCACAGCAAAAAGGTATGTTCGAATGCTACGGAGTCAATTATAAATTTGAAACAGGCAAATGCCCGAGAACTGCAAAGACCCAAGACCCATTTAAATACATGGGGTGTTGGGGAGATGCTGGCGACCGTGCAATTTCTAACTATTCCGGTCAAGTTACAAGTGCAGAACAGTGCTACAGTATTGCTAAGCAGAGGAATGCAACAGTATTTGGTTTACAATATGGCGGCGAGTGTTTTACAGGTACCAACTCAGCATCTGAATGGCAAAGATACGGAAAACGCGATGACGTTGGTTGTACTCCACTTGGCGGCACTTGGACAAACCAGGTATATGTTATCCAATAACAATCTATCAAGGTATGCAATTTATATTATGTAAAGTACAAAATATAAGTTACAAAAGTTATGTCTCGGCCTTCGGCTTACCCGAATAGATGGTTTTTTATACAAGTGCCCCCCGGTATTAGCCAGGGTTTTCTTATAATTACTAAATAGAGGTTGAATCATGTTAACGATTCAGAAAATGCTTGGGAGCTCAGGGCTAATGATAATTCTATTAGTCTTAATAATTGTTTCCTTTGTATGTTTTTATTATTTCCAGAATAAGCTTCACGAGGGGTTTTACCCTGTTACAGAAGAACGGATATACTTCGAACGCGAAACAGGTAAACGAAGATTTAACGATTATGCTGATACAGTTGACCCTGAAAAGGCCAATGTAATACCGAATGGTTCTGATGGCGACGACATGCTTAATAAATTATTAATGACTGCAGATTACGAAGGTAATAAAACAGCAGGCCCTTTAGCAGGCCCAACCTTCACAAATGAGCTAAAGTATAAGACACCACCAAAAAATAGTGAGGTTCTTGAGCGTATTTTGATGTGCGAACGTGTGCAAAAATGGGACTGTGAAAGCCTAAGTAACCCTAAATTTAAACAATATTGCGGAATATGTACTGCAAACGGACAAGACCATTTAGGTAATACACACATAGGGGGATTATACATAGATCCCGACGTACAAGCAAAGGATATGCGGGAAGCAGCGGCCAGTGGAAACAAATATGTCCCAGAACCAACTTCAGGCAGATGTCTAGGTGAATTTATCACGGAGCGACCTTTTTGTGATGTACAAAAGGACAGATTTGAATGTAGTAAGGTTCGTGGCTTCGAAGATGCAATAGGCCAATCAAAATGTGCCCTATGTGCCAATTCTCCTAGTGGAGATGAGTTTGTTTATGTTGGAAGTCGTGGGAATGAAGATGTCAACTACAGATTAAATGGCAACCCAACTCAGTTTAAAATAAGATTGCGATTTGCTGTTACACACCCTAGTGAAGCAACAATAGTAGTAACACGGTCTGAAGATCAGAAAGTATTTATTGGCGGTTTTATTCTAGGTACAAATACATATATCGTCGACTTGCCAAATGCAAGCGAAAACGAAAAATACAATATCAATATCAAGTACCCAGATTATGAAGATCATAATTTTACACCCGAAGAGGAAGCACGCATTAAAGAATTATCTACACCAAAATATGCTGTATTGCAAAACGCGTTTTATGGCCCTGTTGTGGAAGGCCCTAGTGCGTTTTTACAAGACGACGACCGTGCTATTGACGTGACTAACGTAATTAAATCTTTAAATATTAATGATTGCTCACGAACGGAAGTATTAGTTGGAAAGGATACTATTGGTGATGACCCAACGCCTGGTATTCCAAAACAATTAAGATTAGTATACAGCAATAATTCCGTAGATTTTGCATATGCTTATGGTGAAGATGGTTCAGTAACATCTGCAGTTAATACTCAATCGTTCAACAAACTCTGCTCACCACCAATATCCGCAGCTGAGGCTGAAAAACAGGTTTGTGAAAACGATGCTGATGGAAATTTCTTATCAACGCGTGCTTACACTGGCGGCAATACTACTGGTTATTTTGGAACATCGCCTAATGTACGCTGCGTAGCAACAGCCAAACCAAAGCACAGAGGCTTAGTTGGTATTTGGGAATCATTAGGAAAAGTTCCCAGAAAAGTTCCATTAGATTTATCTGTTGTAACAGTGAATGGATACGAAGTTGGCGAAGCAGGTGTTAATACATTAGGTACAATAAGAGGTAGTAGTTTTTTCAAAAGATTAGTCACTCCAGCTCAAGCAGTAGATATACCATCCAATTTATTTTGGTTTTGGGCTAAACAAACTAAACAGACAAATTGTGATTTTACAGTCCAAGTTCCAGCAACATTAAGAGACCCTTCTATAGCAGAAGATCTTAAACTATGTCCGGCTGGACCATTAGTTGCGTCAAAAGTGGCTGCCACTAATTTGGGTAAAGGAGCATGTCAAAGACCAGTTAACGGAAAACCACAAGAGCCAGGAACTTATTTGGACGATTGTATCAGGTCACTATTTCTTTCATCAGGCTGTACAACAGACGGAAAAGCCTTTCCAAATACGAAAGAAAAGGTTACTGCATTTACGGTAGATTCATTAACACAATCCAATAATGATATTGATACAATATCAGATACAATCAATAACACATATACTATAGCAACAACAGGCACTAACTCTGATGGTTTAGTAGTAGAGCAGAGTTCATACGTTAAAGCAAGTTTAGATTGTTTTGGCGTGGCTATTACAAATCCATGTGACACTGCATTCAAAGATAGCGGGCCGCAAAAACCCGATTGCTTAGATTATTTATTTCGTAATGCAGGAAAGGATAATCAGTCCATTGGCCAAACATACCCAGGTGTGTTTAACCGTAGTTCTGGCACGGACCGGACTGAGAAAACACCTGTTATGTATTGCCAACGCACAGGTTCTTTATCTCCTTATGGTACAGATGGTAGAATTAACCAAGATGCAGTGACACAGGCAAACTCATATGGCTCAGTCCAAGCAATTCGCGAATTTTACAGACAAGTACATGCTGATGCAAACTTCGCCCAAGACGCAGTAAAACAACAGAACGCTCTAAGGCAATGTTATGGCGTAGGTATAGTAAAGAAAAAATCAATATGCAAGGGAATTTTCGCAAGATATGTGGTAGTAAGACCAACATATAAAAATGATAATCACATTCAAATTTCCCAAATTGAAGTCTATGATGTAAATGGAAACGATGTAGCTGCGAAGCAACGTACTAAAAGTTCACCACCTTATCAACCAACATTAGCGTCTTCGGCTGTAGATGGTCGTGCAGCCGTAAGAGAATTTCCCGACTTATTCGTAGCACAAAACGATAATACGCTTGATAAAAGCGAAGCATATTGGATGGTTGACCTTGGTAAAAGCGTAGAAATCTCATATGTGATGTACTATAATCGTGCTACATCTTCTGAACGCTCGGTCGGTATGCGTGTGCAACTTCTAGATGAAAACCAGGTCCTTGTCAAACAAAAAGCACTTGTTGGGGGGTTAATTGAAACACTACTATTTTCTGATGTTAAACCGTCTGGATTATTAAATACTGGTAAAACTGTCAGCTTTAGCCCCGGTCGCTATAGCGGATCCAAATTATCAGTTACTGCAGGTGGTGAAGTGCTAATAAAACGTCAAAATACTAGCAATAATGCAGATACAAGTTTTATTACACTTACAGGTAATGCTCCTGTACAAGGCTCTTATAGTTTTAAGCAAGCCTCTTCAGAGAAATATCTCCGAGTACAAGGATTCAGGATACGTGTCGCCGAAGATGACGGTACTAACGCCTTCAAAACCGAGTCATCGTTTTTAGTTTCTGATTCTTTGGCTGGAAACCCCGGTGAAGTATCATACGAATCGGTTTCAACACCAGGTTACTTTTTATGTGTTTCTGATAATATGGGTGTGTATATAACAAAGGTTAATACACCTATTGATAAGAAGAATTGCTCATGGATAACAAGCGGCTAGACACACAAAACTATCAAATCTAACAAATACAAACGATTGTATTTATTTGATTTCCTGAAGGCGAATAAACAAATGAAAAAGATTAGATTAAACAGGATAGCAAGTATGAAACTGGCAAGTTTAACAAGTGCTTGGCCATTAATATTTTTATTAATTCTATTAATATCGGTCTTATTATACTTAAACTACTATAAGGAGGGATTTATTAACCCGGTCAACGATAAAAGAATCCGATATGAAGAAATTGGCAAAAAGCTCTACAACCCTTTTGCCGATACTATGGACTGGTTTAAGATTGGTGGCTCAATACCGAATGATGCTTCTGGAGATAAGTTATTAGATGGTGCATTAAATACTGCAACTTATGAGCCAAGTGGTAAAAATAACACAGTTATGGACATACGGTTTGATAATCCACAAAAGTTTAAAGCATTACCTGTCGACCAATTTAAACCTGATGTAACAAGTCTTGTTAATATGTGCGAATCAGTAAAATCGTGGGATTGTACGAAATTTGATAACAAAGAATTCTTTAATTATTGTGGTATTTGTACTGGTGGCGGTGTCGATTCTAAAGGTAATTCATTTGATAAGGGTGGGCTTTATATCGACCCGTTAATACTAAATTTTATTTACGAAGAGGCCAAGGCTGACAATAAGACGCCTCAGTATATTCCAACAGTTGGAAAATGTAGTGCAAAAAATTTTACAATAATGCGACCTGACTGCGATTATAAAAAACATAGGGCGGATTGTGCTGCAGCTCAATCTATAACGGACCCAAAAGTAGTAGAAAAGTGCCTTTCCTGTGTTAACCCGCCTTCAGGACAACCCACCTATGTTTTTGCAAGCAGGTTAGGGGATGAAAAGTCAGCATATAAGTTATCAGAAAAGCCATATTTATTCGATGCAACTCTAAGAATCGTGACAAGTTCTAAAAATGCAAAAATACAATTAACACGGGATAAAAACGGCGAAAGCATTATTAGTGAAAATGACGACTTGGAATATACATTCATCATACCGGATACATATGAAAACGAAGCATTTACCTTATTTGTAGAATACCCGTCATTTCAGCCATATACGTACACTGCCGCAGATAATGCTTTCATAAATGACATTGTTGCTAATGATAAGTCATCGTTATCTGCTAATCAAAAGAAAGAGACAGCTGAAAGTAGTGTATGTATTAACGATAATACACGAAAGTATAACACAAATAATACAGACCAATATGTTTATGGGTGCGGTACCAGTAAGTGTTGTAAAAAAATCCCTGCAGGCCCAACACGGCGGTTTGCTGTAGTAGGCCAATTCGAAAGTACTAGAAATAAATTAAGACACCAGGCATTCGATACGGCAATTACAAGAATCAACTCATTGGCAGTAGATATTGAAAATGGCCCCCCAAGATACGGTAATGTTTCAGCATCACCGACTTTTTCAAAATTAGTGAATCAATCAAATACCAAAAACATGGATGGCAGTAGATTTTGGATATGGGGGCCTGACAATACGTCGACAAAGGCAGTTTTCAGTTTTGTTATGCCAGTAACGTTTAGGGAACCAACGTTTCCCGAAGATAATAGTCTCTGTCCCACAGGACCGTTTATCGCAACTGCCGAAGCTGAAAGACGGTTAAGAGCAGGAGCATGTGATAAATTAATTAATGGCCTTGAGCAAAAACCAGGAAGTTTCTCAGACGCTTGTATAAAGTCATTGTTTTTACAAACTGGCTGTACTGCAGAAGGTACTGGGTATCCAAGAACACCTGAATTAATAAAAAAGTTAAGCTATGAACAGGTTCCTGGCCCAATTATCCCAGGTGATGTAGTAAGTTATGTAATAAATTTATTGCCAGTATTGCAAGGTTTACCAGATGCCACATGGATCGCAAATTGGACTGCCGACGATGTACGCAATAGTTATAACCAGGCCGACTCCAAAGATAAATGGGCTAGTGATATCAATGGTAGATTATTGGCACCAAATAATTTGACATTTCAAGCACCTTTACAGAGCTCAGAAAAGGCATTAGATAAAAATGATATAATGGCACAAATAATGGCAAGAAGAGATGCCGCTGATACACCGTACACGCGTGGAATGAATCTTGAACAGTATAGAGCAGATAATTTGTACTGTTATGGAAAGTTCGACTTCAATCCTTGTGCCGGCCCAACTGAGGAAACAGGTCCACATACAATTAATTGCTTAGACTTTTTATTTAAGAATGCAGGAAAGAATTTAAACAAGGTTGGTCCCACATATAATCAATCATCTGGTCGCTCAAGTGGTACAGATAGAATACCAGAAAAGCCTATACTATATTGTAACCAAATGGGTAAAATGAGCCCCATTGATAATAGAGGAAATATTAATATGGATGCTGTTCAAAAGGCAAATTCTGTCGGTGGTATTGATAGTGTAAAGAATTTATATGACACTATACACAGAACGGCGAACTACACTTTAGATAAAGAGAGCCAATATAAGGCAATGAATGATTGTTATGGATTAACTTATGCCAAGAGTCAACCATGTGCAACCGGACAAACAGCTTTAGATAACCCATCAAAAGTCCCTGATGGAACAGTGTTTAAATTAGTGCCTTCGTTAAGCCCAGGTTCTAATGTAGTTAACATGGGAGGTTCATTAGTCACACAAAGTAATATAAGTGTAGACCCAGCAGAACAAACTCCTCTTATACATTTGTTTATAGCAAAGTCTGTAGACCCTTCAACAGACGAAATTTATATTTTAAGCAGGGATGGCCCTCCACGAATGGGTTATTTAGTGATTGAGGGATTTAGAGTAAGAATCAGGGAATTCCAGAATAATTTAAGTTTTATGGAAAACGCTAGATGGAATGTTGTAGATTCTATCGCAGGTAATCCCGGTGAAGTATCTATACAATCGGTAGCAAAACCGGATTTTTACATGTATTTTAACAAATTGGAGCGTACTATAAATATTAGCAATGACGTAACTCCTGCTGGTCTTCAGGCCTGTAGTTTCGCAATAATGTAAATAACAACCTACGCAGATATTTTACACAGAGTTATTAACACTGTCTAAAAACTCTATATGTTCCGATTTCTTCCGCATGTCCGAAAATCGTCAGTCAGCTGATTTTTCTAAAATAGATATTAGAGATGAAGTCTGATGTACTTCTTTTATACATAAGTATTGCAGTTACTATTTTATTAATAGTGTTGTTTGTACTATCTTATAAATCAGAAGGCTTTCAAGATTTGTTTAATACTTCCGGCGATGAGATTGGTAATAGTCTTGATGATGCAGCAAATGCGGCTGTAAGTGATTCTCTTAATGGCGGCACAGCCTATAAAAAAGGCTGGGCGTCAACCATGGACGAGTTTACAAAATCTCAAGGGCAATATTTCGGTAACGCAGTCAACCGCACTATACCGACTAATTATGGTTTGAAAGATTCAATTAAGAATTTCAACCAAACAATCTTTAATGTTGATACAATGTCTAAGAAAAATCGTTTACCCGACCAACCTCCGTTTGAAACCGACGACGACCCAATAGCTGCCTTTATGAAGCGTAATGAGAAGGAATGTGTGCCAGTAAAAAACCCCATAAATTTTGATAGAAGAGACCCGCGGATACTAATGCAATGTGGTTGGTGGTATGTTGACGATGATAATAAGCAAAGTGTCCCTAATCTAGGTACTAAAGATGGCCCCATAGACCCCAATTTTATGAAAAACAACCCTCCAGGTATCTGGATATGGAGCCGTGAAGAGGCTCAGAAAAAAGAGGATGCTAAAATTTGTCGTAAAATTAAATCGTGTAGCACATCCGATTTACAACCTGATTGCGGATTCTGTTTAGACACTAATTTAGGCATTCCTACTAAACAAGGTAAGGAAAAATACCCTAGTGATGTTAATCTAAGATGCAAAAATGTAATAACAGACCCAACCATGTGCCCTCCGCCAGCAACAGTAAAAGTTCCAAAAATCGTCTTTGCCGACGATGGGTCTACATTGGAATCAGGAGATATTTATAAAGGAGAAGAAATCCCCTTTAACACAGTAACAGTCCAAGATATATGTGAACCTAATCCTTCTAATGGTAAAGTATCAAAAGACTGTTTATTATCTCTATTGAGTGCTATCGGTTACTCTAGTCAAAGCATTATTATTAAGATTATTAACGGCGACGCTGAAGGATACTACACAAAGGTCGGTCCTAATTACGAATTGTATCAAATAACAAAACGTATTCTAGTTGCGAAGGAAAATTTCCAAATCCGCGGTCCTCTTGTTGGCGACGGAGCATTAAGTAAAGCAGAACTAGTATCGGATTATCGCAGGATTTATAATTTAGCAACAAGCAAAACAGCTAGCCTAGCTAAAAAGGCAGCAGAATGGTTAGCGTTCGGTAAAACTTATTATCCATGCGATTATAATACAGGAGACAATGGCCCGTTTGAGCTCTATTGTTTAAAAAATGTCGCGTTAGAGGCAGGTTGCCAATCTGATGGCTACAAATTTCCCACTGCTACAACATCAGACGATTATAATAGTATGAGTTGGGGCAATTATGTAAAATATTTTTCCGACCTATATAATTCTATGAGTGTTAAAACTGACCCGATTAAACAAAGGCAGGCAACATTAGACTGTCTTGGTATTACAATTGCTACAGATGCAGCTATTTTATGTCGCAGCCCAACTGAGCCATGTAAAATTTTAACAGAAACAGAGATACAAAACAACCAGGCAGTTTTAAAAGCTCAAGGACAAATTGAATATTACAATAATCAGTTAAGAAATGCTAAAACGTCTATAGAAAGGAAACTGGCAGACATGCTTGTTCAGGAGGCGACTGCCCAAAAATCAAAGACAATAGCGATGATAAGAAAAATTAATTTTTGCCCACCAAATCCACCATTTGCCTGTTGGGACTTTTCATTAGGTCGTTATGATGATAGACTAGAGTATTATAAATCTATTCGCAATGGTACTATTTTATATTCATATGTAGCTGACAAAAAGGCAGCAATATTCAAAGGAAACGAAGTCTTTGTGAAAGTATCTGGAAACATATCAACTGCACAGATTAAATCAGTATCCATGATGGTTTACATGAACATGTTAAGTCCTTTAACTTGCCTATGGACTATGACAAACACTCCTCAGGGCAATTCCTGGTGTAAAGATTCTATCTCTGGCTGCGTTGGACAAAACGTTAATAATGGTGTAGGGATGTTTGCTCAAAAAGATTGTCAAGGACCAAGTATTGTATCAAATACAAGCGGTATTAGCCTTGAACTTAAAAAATGGTTTCACATAGTTTGGACTATGGATACAGATTATACTGGTATGACAATTTACATAAATGGAGTAAAAAGCGGACGCTGGTCAGACCCAAATGGTGCTGGACATCTACGCGGTAGATTCTTTACAGATTTTTTAATAGGTCAAAGCGAGAATAATGCCTATAAGGATATTGCCATACAATGGACTAGATTATTCGATTATACAATGGACGAAAGAGCCTGTAAAGCAGATATGGCAGACGGGTGGGGATTACCCGAAGCCCCACCGGTGCCTCTTGAACCACAAACAAGCTATGAATATGAAGGTTGTTTTAACGATACAAGTGACAGGGCATTGCCTAAATTTGCAGGAAATGTTAGAACAACAGAAGACTGTTACACACTCTCCCAGAAAGAGAAAGATGTTACTGAATTTGGCTTACAATATGGAGGGGAATGTTGGCTTGGTAAAAAAGCCAATTATACACGCTATGGTGAAAAGGCCGAAGAGTCATGCGGTTCATTAGGGCCAACATGGGGAAACAGAGTGTATACTATAAATCCTCCAACGTGTGATATAACTTTTTCTGGTCCTATTGTGGAAAACAAAGCGATAGCCAGAATAAAACATGAGGGTGATTACTCCTTGTCATTTAATATAAAGGCAACAGAAGTAATAGAACCTTGGGGTAATATATTACGTTTTACAAATACATCAAAGGACTGTTGTGCATTTGGTGATAGGGGTCCTGCAATATGGTTTTGGCCAGGTACGACAAAACTCTATATTGTTTTAGGCGATTCATTAGCAGGCGGAGACTGGAGTTTAATAGACACAAACTTTGTAGTTCCATTGAATAGAGATTGTAGTTTTAAATTATCCTGCGTAGGGAAGAATATTACTTGCAGTTTAGACAGCACGGTTTATACAACAACACAACCTGGTTCAAGACCATCAGGTAACTTTTTAGTATTTGCTAGCGACCCTTTCTACCCTTCTGCTAAAGCGACTCTTTCCAACTTATGCTTTCAAATACTTCCTAAATTAGTAGAACCGACATCTAAATTTATAGGCCCAGCCGAATGTAAAAATTTAGGAAAACCAAGCACAGACGGTAGAACCCGTGTTTATACAAAAGCCGAATGCGACACACTTGGTGGAAATTGGAACCCTGATGGCGAATGTAAAAATACAGGAGGTAGCTTCAGTTGGACATGCAGAGTCCTTAATAATTTATAGTTAAATATACATATCCACTTCAACATTAGTATTATAATATATTAATGTTTAAGACAGGTATTAAACATCCTTCGGTCTAATTAAAACAAATAAAAACACAATAGTAGAGTTATGGACCTAGATAAAATCGTAGGCAACCCGGCTATTGTGTTGGCCTTTTTAGTTATTGTATTCCTAATCTATGCATATTATTCGAAAGATGAGGGGTTTGTGAACTTTCGTGAACAACAGAACAAGTAT
>Ga0214923_10004513_pt1 | contig 16762 bp, 11 predicted proteins | sample LL1510_MetaG_FD_177993 | JGI IMG/M metagenome (GOLD analysis project Ga0214923, IMG submission 177993) | Freshwater microbial communities from Lake Lanier, Atlanta, Georgia, United States - LL-1510 | ecosystem: Environmental > Aquatic > Freshwater > Lake | place: USA: Georgia | collected...
AAAGATAATAATAATAATAATAATAATAAAGTTAATAATAATAATAATAATGATAATAATAATAATAATAATGATAATAATCAAGTTAATAATAATAATGATAATGATAATAATAATAATAATAATAATGATAATAATCAAGTTAATAATAATAATGATAATGATAATAATAATAATAATAATGATAATAATAATCAAGTCAATAATCAAGTTAATAATAATGATATTAATCAAATAGATAATCAAATAGATAATCAAATAAATGATAATCAAGTTAATAATCAAATAAATGATAATAATAATATTAATCAAATAGATAATCAAATAAATGATAATCAAGTTAATAATCAAATAAATGATAATAATAATATTAATCAAATAGATAATGAAATAAATGATAACGGAATAAGTAATATATCATATAAAAGAGTTATTAAAAGAATATATGATATAATAAAAGGAATATTTATGAGATAATCATTCAAAATTAAGTGTTATATTTATATTATGTTTATTAATCATTTTATTTATATTATTAGATAATTCATGTCTTTTTTTTCGTTTATCATCAGAACTAGTATTAGATAATAATAAATCGAATGATTCAGTATTAGTATTGGAAGAATTAGAAATAGACGAGTTATTAGAAGAAGTAGGAGTATTAATATATATATTATTAATTATATCTTTAGTTGAGTTATTCATATCATTACAGACAATATCAAGATTATTAATAATATAATCAAGAACTTTAAATTTGATAGCCCATCTAAAGAAATTTAATTGTCCAATAGTAGTGACAATACATTTTTTTTCATCATAACAGAAAACAATACGTTCTTTTCTACAAAAAGGATCAAATAATTTTTTTTTATAACCTTTTAATTGAGATTTATATTGTAGATAAACATTATAGAAGATAACTGTTTCACCATCTATAATAGGATATATAATATTATTTTTTTTACAATAATTGGTAACAAACCAATCGAGAACTCTAATAGAGATATTAGAATTAGAAGTTATAATAGGTAAAACTTTATCAAAATTATTATCAATTAAATAGAATTCATATAAAGACTTTAAAATGGGATTATTAATAACTTCAGGTAATTTCAATATTTTAGAAAACCAAGGTTTAGACTCAAGTATATTATTCATGATATAAATATATGATATTTATGACCTATAACTTAAATATGATAGAAATATCTTTATATCATATATTATAAAAAGCTATAGATATGATATAAAAAAAAATTGAGTATTCAAGTGCTTGAATAAATAAAAGTAATATAAAAGGATATTAATATATTATATTATAAAAGTTAAATAGAAAAATGTCTAAAGCAACTAAACAAACTAAAGCAACCGTCGCAAAAGCTGTTGAAGAAACTAAACCTGTTGAACAAACTAAACCTGTTGAAACTAAAGCAACTAAAGCTAAAGTTGAAACTAAACCAGTAGTTGTTGAACAACCGAAAGTTGAAGCTAGAGTCGAAGATCATGAAGATGAACAAGAAGTAGGTGATAAAAAAGCAAAACAATTAGAATTTGCATCTGCATCAGCAGCAAATGAAGAAATGACAAAATTAATGGAAACAATTGCATCATCATCTAAAAGATTAGCTCAAGTTAAAAAAGTTTATGATAGATTATTAACTAGAGAAATGAGACAATCAAGATCTAAAAAATCTGATAGACAAAATAAAGCAGGATCTAAATCTGGTTTTAATAAACCACAAGCAATTCCAGAACATATTAGAAACTTCTTAAATAATTCATGTAAAGAAGATTTTAGAGTATCAGCAGATGATTTAAAACCAAGAACTTGGATCACTAAAGCAATTTATAGTTATATTCATGATAATAAATTAACTGCTGAAAATAATGGTAGAAAAATTATTGCTAATAAAGTTTTAGCTGATTTATTCGGTGTTGAAGAAAAAACTGAAATTACTTTTGAATCTTTCCAAACTATGGTCTCTCAAGCATTTAGATTAGGTCAAGAATCTGGTGATGATGAAGAATCTGGTTCAGGTGAAGAAGTAGTTGAAGTTAAAAAATCAGCAACTAAAGTAGCAACTAAATGAATAAATAATATAAAAATATGATTAATATATTATTAAAAATAATAAAAACAAATAAAATAATTCCTTTTTTTATAACTAAATTATAAATATTTACAAATAATTATAATTTATTTAATTAAGATCATATAAGATTAATTTAATATTTTGATCATTAATATCTATATTAGAATTAATAAGATCATTATAATATTTGACAAAATTACTATTATTAATGATATTAGTATATTGAATGATGTAATTACATTGATCAACAGAACAGGTTAATATAAGATTAGTAATATTATCAAAAATATTAAAAGTATAAAAACATTTAAGAATATAATAAGAGAAAACATTAGAGGTTTGATTAAATTGATTAGATTTATAATAATCATTAAAAGATGTGATATTATAATGTTTAGAGATTTTATATAATTGTAACCAAGAAAACATTATTTCATATAATAATAATTTTTTAAATGAAGATAATAAATTATAATAATTAATATGATAAGTAATAAATATAGTATGATAAAATAAAGCTAATAATTCAGTAATAGATTCATTTATTAAAACAGGATAATTATTTTGACCTAATTTTACATTTAATATTTCATTTAATCTTTTATCATATTTTATATCTAAATCATAATAATGAATTAATTCATGTATTAATACTTTATATATATCTTCATATCTCCATACACATAATATATCATCTTTAGTTGAACTAACACCACTATTAACATTATATGGTGATAATATTTTATCATTATGATTAATATATTTTTTAATAGGTGACAATATAATATAGATATTTAAATATCTCTTATTAGATTTGGTTAAATTAGATATCCATTTTATTATTACATTTATATTATTATATATTTTTATTATATCTTCAGTATATAATTGAAATTCATAATATATTTTAAGATTAAAAATATCAGTTTTAATAGATAATACTCTATTAATATTATTTTGACAATATAATTTGATATCTAATGAAATGAAATAATATTCATTTATTAATAATAATAATTGTTTTAATTGATCATCAATATTATATTGTTTAATGATCTGTTTATGTGATTTTTTATATTTATCATCAATAATACCTTGAAAATCTAAATTAGTATGATATTTATATAAAAAGTCTTCAAATGATATTTTTTTATTAAAATCAATTATATATTGTTTCCATGGATAATAATCATAATATTGTTTATTATTATCTAATATTGATATATTATATTGATTATCTATTTGATTATATAATTGTTTAATGATATTAATATAATCAATAATTAATTTATCTAAATCTTTTTCTTGTTTATATTTATATTTTATTATTTTATTTGACTTATAATTGATATGTTTTTTTATAATATGATAAATAAGATTATATGATTTATTAGATTTAATAAGATTATTATGTATAAGAGATAAATAATATTTTGTATTATATGTTAAATCCATTATATTATATAATTATAATATATTATTATTTTGAATAATATAATTTTAGATTTTTATAGAAATTTTCATCTTTTTTTAAATATAAATATATTATTAGATCTCCTCTTGAACCATCTATATCATAAGGTAGACCTTTATTTTTAATAATAATTTTAAGTTTATGACCATCAAAATGAAATTCTTCCAAGGGTTCAGAAGAAGATAATTCAATAATTTCATCATTAAAATATCTAATTTCTTTAATAAAACCAGTAAATAAACTAAATAATGTTATATTATCATTATAAATGATATCATAATTAATTCTTTTAAATTTTCTATGTTTTTTTTGTAAAACATTAATAATAACATTACCATATTTATTAGTAATTTTATTAAAATCACCACCATTTTCTATTAGAATTTTAGGATTAAATAATGGTACTTGATATTTTTTCTCTGTATCTATTGATATATTATTATTATCTATTATTTTTCTTCTTATTGTTATTTCTTTGAATTTATTATTATATATTTCTTCTAATGTTGTTTCTATTTGTCCTATTATATTTAATATATTTGTATCTATTTCACTTGATGAATTATTTTTATTTTTTTCAAATGATTCTAAATTATCTTGATTTTTATTTGGATAATCACTATATGGAAAAAATATATCTTCTAATTTAACATTATTATTTTCACCAAATATATCTGTAACATTATTTGAAAATATTATTTTATTTTTACCTAATAAATAATCTATTATTTTTTCTTGTATATTATCTAATTTTTCATCACCTAATAAATCTTTTAATATATTTTTTGAATTTGTTACTTTATTTAATTCATAAAAATATTTAATCATTTTATCTATAAATGATGTTTTTTGTTTATTAGTCATTTGATCATATTTATTTTTCTTATTTTCATCACTTAATATCTCATATGCTAATCTTATTTTTCTAAATTTATTTGTCATTTCTTCTTTATCTTCTATTTTATTTTTATCAGGATGATATAATAATGCTTGTTTTTTATATGCTTTTTTAATATCATCAATAGAAGAATCTGTATTAATATCTAATATTTTATATAAATCTATATTGATATTGTCCATAATAAAAATATAATAATAATAATTATATCACGTTAATTTATATAAATTTTTAACATAATTATATTATATATATATTTCTTATGAATAAAAATATTTTTTTACAAAATCTTGTTAAATCTAAAATTAATAATACTAATGATGACAAAGGTACCAATTTATCTTTAGATAAGTCGCTAGAACAAAAAAATATTGCAAATACAAAAATTTTTAATGGTACTTTTGGTGATAATTTAATTAATAATATTGCTCAAGTTATCATATCTAAATCTAAAACAATTAATAATAATAATGATATTAGTGATAATTTAATTAATATTGATAAATATAATCCAGATGTTATGACTAGATATAAAAATTTAAATAGAATTAATAATTTTGAATTTACTAATAATTGTTATAAACCTATTACTTCTAATATGCCTACTTCTATTAATAATGCTAATGATCTAATTATCCATTCTAATGATGAAAATCCTATTAATATTACTGAACGTTATAATATTCTTTATAATCAACGTATTGAAGAATTTAATAGATTAACACAATTAAATCTAAATAATCGAATTAATCATAATACTAATAATATTAATAATCATGATTATGATTATAATCAAAATTATAATTATGATTTTAATTCTATTAAAAAAGAATCTAATAATAATAATAAAAATAATCAATTATTAGATAGTAATTATGATGAAATTTTTAATAAATTAAATCTAAATAATTAAAATATTTATATATAATATTTTATTATTAAATGTGTTAAAATAATAAAATATTATAAAAAAGATAATAATATATAATGACATTTGATTATAATAATATTAATATTAATAATTTAGATGATAATAAATTAGATGATATAATAGATGAAATGATAATAGATATATTTAAACCATATATATTATATATAAAAATGATGTTAAATGAAAATGATATAAAAAAAAAATTTATTATAGAAAATAAACAAATAGATAGAGAAATTAATATTAATGTGTTAAATGAAATATTAAAAAAACATTTAGATATAAATAATAATAATCAATAAATAATGAAAACAAATATAAATAATTATTATAAAAATATAACAAAATCAGAATATTATAATAGTTCAAATTTTGATATATCAGCAATATTATTTAATGCTAAAATAAATAAAACATTTAATAAATTATTAAATTTATGTATAAAATATGATATAAAAATATTTGATATTGATAATATGAATATTTGGTACATTAAATCTGTTAATGATATTTTAACTTTGATTATTGATAAAAGAAATATATATACTATTGAATTATCTAATACTATTAAAAATCTTACTACAATTCAACATCAAATGAATTTTATTGAGATTATTGATAATCATGTTAATGAATATAAAAAAAAAATTAAAGATTTTGAAATATTATTTTATTTATTTAATAGTATATATACAGATGATGAATTAAAAAAAATATGTAATAAAGATACTAATAATGATGATAATAATAATGAATATATAAAAATAGAAGAAAAATATAATAATATATTAAAACCATTAAGTAATAATATTACTACAGACACCTTATGTGATAATAATAAAGATATTGATAAAAAAGATAGTAGTGATAAAAATAATAAATTATCACCAAAAGTGTCTATGACATATCTATTGAAACCTAGAAATAATAAATTTATTGCTGAATATTCTAATTAAGTTTGAATTTTATTATAATTATACAAAATATAATTATAATAAATATGACAAATATTACTAAAATTGGATTAGATTGGGGAACTGATAATTGTTGTCTATCTTATATTGATGATAATAATAAAATTAATATATTTTATGATAATAATAATCATTTAATATCAACTATTATATGTATTCATAATGATATTATATTAATTGGTAATGAAATTAATAAATCAATTAATTATGATATATCTATTATTAGTAATCTTAAACGATTAATTGGTATTGATATTAATAATAATTCAAATATTATTAAATATTTTAATAATCTTAATATATCTATTTCTTATGATAATTCTAATAATGATATTGTTTTATTATATAATAACAAATCTTATTTATTATCACAATTAATTATCTATATTATGATATATTTGAAAAATATTATTAATACTAAATTTAAAGATGATAATTTTGAAACTATTATTACTATACCTGCTAATTTTAATGAATTTCAAAGAAGATATATTTTAAATTGTGCTAATAATGCTAAATTAAATTGTTCTAAAATTATTCATGAACCTATTTCTGCTTGTTTAACTTATTTGACTATTAATACTAATTTAATTACTCATCATGATGACTTAAATATTATTGTTTTCGATTTTGGTGCTGGTACATTAGATTTAGCTTTATTATCTTGTTCTTATGATAATGGATGGTTATCAGAAGTTATTTCTAGTATTGGTGATAATGAATTAGGTGGTATTGATATTGATAATGTTTTATTAAATTGGTTAATTAATGATTATAATGATGTTTATAAGATTTTATTAGAAAGAAATGAAAATATTAATAAATTAATATATGATATTAAAATAACTTTATCTAATGAAACTGATATTGATACTAGTATATTATATAATATTTGTGGTTTTAATATTATTTTAAATATATCAACATATTATAAATTATTAGATGATCATTTTAGTAAAAGAATAGATGATTTATTATTAAATTTATTAAAAGATAATTATTATACCGTAGGCACCTTTGGTGATATATTTGGTATTTTATTAATTGGTGGTAGTTCTAAAAATAATTGGATTAAATATCATTTATCTAAATATGATTTTAAATTATTAGATCAAAATATTAAAGTATTCATTAATAATGATATTAAATATTTTGATATTAAAGATATTGGTGTTAGTATTGGTGCTACTGATTTATCTAAATATAATAATAGAGAATTAATTTTATTAGATACTGTTACTTTATCTATTGGTATTGAAGAATTAAATGGTTTTATCTCTAAAATTATTAATAAAAATACTATTATTCCTTGTTCTGTTACTAGAGATTATTTAGTTATTTTTGATGCCACAGGCACCTTTGGTGATAAAGATGAATCTAATGAAATTAATATTAAAATATATCAAGGTGAAAGAGAATTAGCCAAAGATAATTTCTTTATTGGACAATTTAAATTTAAACCTACTTTTATTAATAAAAATATTAAAACTAGAATTCAAATTACTATTAATATTGATAACAATAATATCATCTCTGTTACTGCTAAAGAATGGAGAACTGATAATATCTCTAATTTTATTATTGAAACTGATAAAATTAAATTACCAAATGATCTAATATTTGATAATATTAATAATTTTAATATCATTGATAAAAAAAATAAATTATTATTTAATACATATTTTGATTATATTACTAATATTGATAGAATTGATTATAATCTCTTTTTTACTCAAAAAAATAATATCACTACTGAATTATTCTCTTTCTATATTTATCAATTATTATATTCTATTTCTATTATATATCCATATATACATTCAATTAAATCTATTATTAATATAGATCATCTTAAATTAACTAACTTTATTAATGATATATATAATCAATATAAATTAGATTATCAAATTACTAATGATATTCAAAATATATATGATAAATTACAAGATAATAATATTTTTATTGATGATTTAAATGTTGACAAATTAATTGATATTATTAATGATTCTAAAAAAATATTAGATACTGAATTATCTATTTTTATGATTTATTATGAACATATTAAAGAATCTAATGATAATAATGATAATAATATTAAAGATAATATTAAAATTAATATTAATACTACAGAATTAGATGATTTAATTGATATATTAATTTCTTCTATTGAAAATTTTGAAATTAGTGATAATAAAAAAATGGAATTATTTATTTATTTAAATAAAGAGAAAGAATGTTTAGATACTATGAAATATGCTATAGATAATATTTTAACTGATGATTATGTTACTATGAAAATTAATGAAATTAATGAATTTTGTGAAAAATTAAATTCATAATTATATTATCTCATTTAATTTATTATAAATACTATTATGAATAAACTATTCTTTCTTTTATTATTATTATTATTATTTATTATATATATATATTATTTTAAAACTATAATATACAATAACATATCATTAATATCTCCTGAACATTTTTCTAATGATATTAATTGTAAAAAAATATTTAATAATATTGATAAAACTACTATTAATCCTAATATTAATTTCCATAAAGCTAAAATATATAATATTACTAATGATATTAATAATCAAAATTATTGTAATCTTAAATATTATTATGATTATAATGGTCATTCTTTAGAATTTAATGATTTAATTGCATATAATAAAGATAATACAACAAATATAAACATCTTTGATAATAAGTATAACACTAAATATAATAATAAAAATATATCAACTAATACTATTGGTAATAATAATAATAATAAAATTAAATATATTAAAATTAATGACACAAACATTAAAAGTAATAATAAAATTAAATATATTAAAATTAATGACACAAACATTAAAAGTAATAATGATATTAATAAAGATAATAATTATATAAATATATATCATTATGATGATAATGTCGATGATAATGATATTAATGACAAAGATAAATATAATAATAATAATAATGATAATGAAGATGAATATAATAATAATGATGAAGATAATGAAGTTATTAATGATGAAGATAATGAAGTTAATAATGATATATATGACGAAGATGAATATAATAATAATAATAATGATAATGATGAAGATAATGAAGTTAATAATGATGAAGATAATGATATAAATGACGAAGATGAATATAATAATAATAATAATGATAATGAAGATAATGAAGTTAATAATGATGAAGATAATGAAGTTAATAATGATATAAATGACAAAGATGAATATAATAATAATAATAATGATAATGAAGATGAATATAATAATAATGATGAAGATAATGAAGTTAATAATGATGAAGATAATGATATAAATGACGAAGATGAATATAATAATAATAATGATATAAATGACGAAGATGAATATAATAATAATAATAATGATAATGAAGATGAATATAATAATAATAATAATAATAATAATAATAATGATATAAATGACGAAGATGAATATAATAATAATAATAATGATAATGAAGATGAATATAATAATAATGATGAAGATAATGAATATGATAATAATGAAGATGATAATAATGAAGATGATGAATATAATAATAATGATGAATATGATAATGATATAAATGATGAAGATAATGAATATGATAATAATAATGATGAATATGATAATGATAATAATAATGAAGATGAATATAATAATAATAATGAAGATGAAGAAGATAATGAAGTTAATAATGATGAAGATAATGAAGTTAATAATGATGAAGATAATGATATAAATGACGAAGATGAATATAATAATAATGATGAAAATAATGATATAAATGACGAAGATGAATATAATAATAATGATGAATATGATAATGATAAAAATATAGATTGTGAAGAAAATCCGGAATTATGTATAGAAGAATTTAACAATGAAAAATATAGAATAAAGAATAGAAGATTGAATACAATGACAAATTTGATGATAAATACAAAATATGGATGTTTAGAATCAAAAGGAAAAGAGATAAAAATAAATAAATGTGATTATAGAGATCCATATCAGAGATGGTCATTTTATCATAGAGATTATAAATTTGATAATAATAATAATTTAAAGAGAGAAACAGGATCATATATAATTCAACATAATAAATCAAATAAGATATTAAATGATAAAATAAAATTAGAAAAATATGATGGGAAAGTAAAAGATAATAAATTATGGTTAGTAGGTGGAAATATATCAAATAAACGAACATCAAAGTGTTTAAATATAGAGAATAATAAAGTGAATATAAAAGAATGTAATAATAAAGAAAATCAAGAGTTTAAATTAGATAATAGATTAAAAAAAATAATATAAAAGTATAAAATAAATAAAATGAAATAAAGAAATAATAATATATAAATATATAAAATGAAAAAAATAGGATTATTAAACAATAAACAAATAACAAAATTAGCAAATGAAGATATATTATTATTAGATGATACTGATAATAATGATGTTTCATATGATAGAAATATTATTAAATGGTTAACTGATAATAATGAGATATTAACAAATCAGACATTAATAAGAATAGAATTAACAGCAGCAACAAGAGGAGATTTAACAGTAATAAAGTGGTTATATGAGAATAATTTCTATATATATGATGATGTATTGAATATAGCAAGTGAAAATGGTTATCTTCATATAATCAAATGGTGTCATAAAAATAAAATAGAAATAAATCATAATGTACCAATATATGCAGCTAAAAATGGTTATTTAAATATAATTAAGTGGTGTTATGAAAATAGTATACCAATAGATACGGATGTTGCTGTTTATAGTGCTGAATTTGGTCATTTTGAAGTATTAAAATGGTGTAAAAAAATGGATATACCATTAAATAATTATGTAAGTAGTTTAGCAGCGAAAAATGGTGATATTCATATAGTTAAATGGTGTAAAACAAATAATGTACCAATGGATAGTTTAACTCCTGCTATGGCTGCTAAAAATGGTCATATTGATATTATTATTTGGTGTAAAGATAATGGTATAGAAGTGGATCATTTAACATCATATAATGCAGCATTAGGTGGTTATGTAAATATATTAAAATGGTGTGAAAAACAAAAAATACCAATATATAAAGAATGTTATGATGGAGCAAGTGAATCAAATTATATAAGTGTATTAGATTGGTTATGGAGTAAACATATAGATTTCACAAATACAAAAATCTCATCAAATGCAGGTTATAATGGAAATGTAGAATTATTAAATTGGTGTTTAAAAAAAAATATACCAATAGATGTTGATGTACCATTATTAGCTACTCAAGAAGGTTATGAAAATGTTTTAGATTGGTGTAAAGAAAATAAAATTGCTTTAGATAAAACATTATTATTAGAAGCTATTAAATATAATAAATTCACTATAGTAGAATGGTTTATTGATAATAAAATAGTAACAGAAAATGATATAAAAAATAGAGAAAGATTAATAAATAAATCAGAAAATGAAAAATGATTTAATTATAATAATAATTGTTTATTGAACCGTTGATAAAAATACTCTATAGAATATTTTTCTTCAACGCTTTGAGCCAAGAAAATATGAATTTATTCTAAATTCATATTTTCTCTCTCAAACCATATTTCATTTATATAATTTGATGATAATTTAATAATTTTCATTAAATCTGTATTATATGTTGTTTTTAATAATTGTTTATATTTATAATAATATAAATCGATATAATACATTTTTATTGTTTTTAATATAATTTTATGTGTATCTTTATCATGTTTATAATATTTATATGGATATATAGCACTTAATGATTTATCAATATAAATTTTTATACTATAATGTTTATTTATATCTTCATAATCATGATAATAATAACAAATATAAATTTTATTATCAATGATATTATTTCTAATTAAAAAACAATTACAACCAATATTATCATATAAATATTTATATAATAATATTTGTTTAACAAATTTATCATTAAAATTAGTATTATTATTTTTATATATATCTAATTGAATTGACTCATATATATTAAAATTATTATCATTTATCTCAGCTATCATACTATATGTGCTAAATCCATTATTATATCCTGATATATTAAAATTCTTATCATTATTTCTATCAAATAATATATTATTATATCTATTATTATCTTTCTCTCTTGATGTTGTATTATATATATGAAATTTAAATTCACAAGTACCGTCATATTTTTTATCTAATATAATATCTGTTATAATATAATATGTTGAATAAGTTTGATATATCAATAATGTAAATAATGTTATCAATATTATATTCATTTTATATAATCTATTATATTATCATTCATTATTATTATAAATCAATTTTATCAATTTTTTAATATTAGCGAGCTCAGTGAACTAAACTTGTTTAGTGATGCGAGTTATATATTATGATGATTATTAAATTATCTCGCATCGTTTCGTTACACTCAACTCACATAGCTCGTTTTATGATTAATTATTTTTTTAATAAATATTTTTGTATCCATTGTTTATTTTTGATATCAATATATTTTTTGATATCATCTTTATCATTATCAGTTATTGTATGCCAAAAATCTGTATAATATAATTGTCTTTCTATATTATTAACATAATTAGATGATATAACATTTAATGAATTAGTAAATTGATATATAAAATCTTTATCATAATCTTTATCTATAATAGATATATTTTTAATATCTTTATTAAGAATATCAAATAATATTTTAAAATGATTAGATAATAATAATGTATTATTATAATTATAACATATAACATAAAATTCATTAGAGAACATATTTTGAGTAGGTTTAAATAAAATAACTTTATCAAAACATAAATATAATATATAAAATAAATCTATAAATATTTTATGATCAAATAATTGAATGTGTTTAAATATACAATCTCCATTTTTCTTCAAATTATATAAAATAAATAATATTTGTGAATAATATAATTTAATAGCAAGAGTATTATCTTCACTCCATGGAACACCACAATCTCCTATCATTATATCTGTATTTTTACATTTTTCATTATAATATTTTATATTTATCTCTTTAGTTATATCTCCTGTTTTATCTTCACCATATGACCATTGATCTTTATATTTCTTTATAAAACCATATTCATCACCAAAACCAATATTTGAATTATCAGAAGGTACTAAAGTAGTAGCATGCCAATTTAATTTTAAATTAGAATGATGTTTTTTAATAAAATAAATTAAACAATGAATAAAATTACCAGGAGCTTCACAAATATGAAATGTATTTAATTCATTATCACCGAAGGCGTATTTTTTTAATATTTTACTATGATATAATATCTCATAAAATTTTATCCAAGCTCTTGATACTGGTTTATTATTATTATTAATACCATATTGTAAGATATCTTTATTTAATGTAGATTCATAAAATCTAATAAATTTTTTAACATAATCCCAAACATTAATAGGTCGGTAATCAATATTATAATTAGTATTATGTATTATATTATTATATATTCTTATTTGATCTAATATTTTAATATCATTATTTAATTTAATATCTATTTTATTTGTTTTAATATTAGATTTAATCTTAATTAATAATGGTTTTTCATATGAATACATTTTTTCAAATGATAATAATAATGTCTTATTTATATTTTCAATTTCATATATTTCAAAATCTAAAAATTTAGCTAATTGATATGATATATATAAATTTTTATTAATTTGAGATTTAATATAATCATTATTAGATAAATAATTAAATTGATTAAATAAATCATTAATATTATTTTTAGTAATAGTTTCAGTATATAAAACACTATTATTTGTAAATATAATATCATTAATCAATTTTTCATAATATTTTATTATATTAGTCATTATATTTTTATTTATATAATCTTTCTTAATTATATTCTTCTCTTTTCTTAATTTCTTCTTAAATATTAAAATTAAATTAAAATCAATAAATGGATTATAATTATATGATATTATATCTAATATTTCAAAATTATTACTTATTTTATTTATTTGTTCTAATGTTTCTTTATTTAATATGGTTTGTTTCATATATATATACATATTACCTTCTATATTAAGATTATTAATCATTTTATAAGCTATTTTTAATAAATATAAATTATTATTTTCAATAGTAATATAATTATCTATATTATCTTTGAATAATATATAATGTGTAGCATCTATAAAAATAGTATTATATATAATATCAGTTTGTTTATATATATCATCATGATATTCAATATCATTAAATTTATAGAAAGTTTTAATTTTATTATTTAAGATATTATTATATAGATCATTTTTATAATGAATATGTTGAAGTTTGATATTTTTATTATAATATAATAATGGTTCAATAATACCATAATCATATGATAAACATAAAATATCTTTCATATATAATCCATAATATTTTACTAAATAAAATAATATTAGATTCTTATCATATAAAATAAATCTCTTTTTTAATATGAAATTTTTATTTAAAAAATTATATGGTACATTACGTTCATCTAATTTTATATCACTATAATTAAAAAAATTAGAAATATAATAATCTGGAATAATAATAGGATTTAATAAAAATTTAGATTTATATTTAGTGATAATATCTTTATAATTTAATATATTAAATGATGTATCATATTCAATAATTTTATCTTTATTTGAATTATATATATTAAAAGTTTGTGATATAGTATTAATGATATGATAATTAGATGTTAAAATAATATTAGATTTTTGTTTAAATATCAATTTTCTTTTACTAAAAATAACATCAATATCATATTCTATTAAATTATTTAATTCATTTTCAATTTCATATTTGTTATTATTATTTTTAATATTATTATAATAATTAGATATATCATCTAGTGATTTATATGAAAATAAATATTCATTTTGTTTATTTTTGATTTTATAAATATATAATTGTTTATTTAGTTGTTTAGAATAATGTTTAATAATATTTAAACATATTACTATCCAATTATATGAATTATTTATACTTTGTTTTGGATTTATAATAAATAAATCATGTGTAATAAAAGTTAATGTATTATCATTATTTTTAATAATAAAGATATAAATATCATAATAATTAAATAATTTAATAGCAATCATACCTATTATATTAGTTTCATTATTAATTTCATATTGTTTTATAAATTCATTATCATTTTCATTATAAATATATCTAATTGGAAATAATATTTCTCTATTCAATAAACAATATATATTTGTTTTCTGTTTGATAAAATCATTATCTAATGGATTAATAAAATTATGATTATATGATGATTTTATTATATTTTGATCACCTATTATACCTTGTTTTTTATTACTTTTATTATATTTTATTTCTGGTATATAATCATAATCTAAATATTTATTATCTATTTTATTATTATTTTTATTATAATTATCACAATATTTAATATCTATATCATCTAATGATAAATCACTAACTTGTTTACTAACATAATTATAATATTCTTCAACAAAATCTATATCTAAATAAGATTTAAATATTTTAATGATATTATCACAATCTATAGATTCATTAGATTTACTATAAATTGAAATATTATGATAATTAAATATATTTATTGGTTTATCTTTTATAAATGATAATATATATTTATCATTATAAATATCACATATATTATCACCATATAAAATATTACATCTTGATTTATATGATATATTTAATCTATTTAAAATAAATTCATTATTATCTATTATTTGAAATTTATTATATTGGATTATTAAATTAACTTTTCTTAAATTATGATAATATTTATTTATAATATGAGAAGGATATAATGAAAAATATAATAATTTATCATCAGTATAAATATTAAATAATCTATATTTATTAGAAATATTATTTAAAAAATTAATAATTTTAATATATTTATGTTGTTTTCTATAATGACATTCGTGGCGGAGCGCGCCAGCACCCGCTGAGAATGCTGACGCCTTCTCAGACTGATGACACTTATATTTTTTATTATATGATATTTCATTAGAATATTCTATATTATCATTATTAATTGATATTAAATTATCATAATATAATCTATTTTTATTTGTTTTATCATATAATAATGAATCTAAATTATCTTTATGATGATCTTCATATAATTTTTCATTATTATCAGTCATTATATTAGAATTAATATTATCTTTAATAGGATAAAAAAAATCTGGTTTAGATGATATATATAAATTTTTATTATTAATTTTATTATAATAGATAACAAATGGAAATATAAAATGATTATTAATATTATTAATTATATTAGTGATATTGTTTTTAGTTGAAATAGATTTATTATATTTA
>Ga0214923_10004514_pt1 | contig 16761 bp, 15 predicted proteins | sample LL1510_MetaG_FD_177993 | JGI IMG/M metagenome (GOLD analysis project Ga0214923, IMG submission 177993) | Freshwater microbial communities from Lake Lanier, Atlanta, Georgia, United States - LL-1510 | ecosystem: Environmental > Aquatic > Freshwater > Lake | place: USA: Georgia | collected...
AGGGGCTATAATTTAGGATTTAGTGATAACAGAAACTTTTATATCATTGGGAATGATGGCGGATTATTGAATGCTCCTGTATCAGTTACCCGTGTTAAAATGATGCCAGGCGAACGAATAGAAATATTGGTAAATTTAGGAAATGATGCTGTGGGCGGGAGCTTAGATTTAAAAGCATATAATTCCGGTCAGCAATTTGGGTTCCCCGGAGGTGAACCCGCTACTTCCGGTGATTTTGGCAGTCTGTTAAATAACAAGGATTTTTCCGTATTACATATAAATGTGGGACCTACTTCAACTTCCCCCATCACCAGTGTACCAGCAAAAATGGCTAATCATGTGTATTGGACTCAGGCAGATGTTACCAATAGCCGAACGATTACTATCACGGGTGGACAAGGCGGTTCAGCATTTACATTTGATAATAATACTTATGGATTTTCGTCAATCAATCAAACCGTATCATTAAATGCAGTTGAGAAGTGGACGATTGTGAACAATAATATTTTTGGTCATTCCTTTCATGTGCACGATGTGCAGTTCAAAATTGTTGCTCGCAGCTCAGGTGCTGTAGGAGAGCATGAATCGGGGTGGAAGGATACTGTATTTGTGCCTCTTGGAGAAACGGTAACGGTGATTGCAAAGTTTGATGATTTTTCCGATCCGGTAAATCCATTTATGTATCATTGTCATTTTTCCAACCATGAAGATGGCGGAATGATGGGACAGTTTCTGGTAAAATAAAATCTGGTGGAAATAAGAATATACTTCGGTTGTTGTGCTTTGCTCCTTTTATTCGCTTGTTTTGAAAGAAATCCACCCCAACCACCACAGATTTATATAAATCATTTCAATCCCGATTTGGTTCAGACTGATTATGGATGGCTTTATAAGAATCAACCTTTTTCTGGTTATATGGTTGAGAGGGAAAGGAATGGACAAATTGTATATCAACTTCCTATCATAAAGGGTAAAGAAAATGGCAGGGCTATTGGAATGTATAATACTGGTGAAAAATTGATGACTTGTAACTTTGTAGAAGGAAAAAGAGAGGGTATATTTCAACAGTGGTGGCCCAATGGCCGGCTGCGTTACTTATTTACCTATCATCAAGGAAATTATCAGGGAACGCAGTGGGTATATTTTCCAAATGGTAGGGTGCAGGGAGAAAAAAATTATTCTGGAGGCAAGGAAGAAGGAGTTCAAAAAATTTGGGATAGTACCGGAAAATTGCTATCCAATTATGCGGTTAAAAATAATATACTTTATGGAACGGTTTCTTCCAAGGATTGTATGCCGGTTATACATTAGTAATTGTATATGCAGCTTTCTATTACTGATGTTGTTGGGGGGGTGTAAATCATTAGACCCATCCACTAATCGGCTTCCTTTTTTTATTACTAAAGACTTAACACCACAGTGGAACATTCAGCCAACACATCAGGTAGCTAATTTTAGCTGTATCAATCAGCTGGGAAAACCCTTTAGTTCAGATGTGCTTCAGGGTAAAATATATTTGGCTAATTTTTTCTTTACCAGTTGTCCGGGCATATGTATTAAAATGACAAATCAATTGTCAACTATTCAGGATAGTATTGCCCAGCAACAAGGGGTTCAAATGCTTTCTTTTAGCGTAATGCCCTGGGTAGATTCGGTGGCTGAATTACATAAATATGCCAAGAAATATGCGATTCGTTCGGAGATTTGGCAATTATTAACGGGTGATAAGGCAATGATATATCGATTGGGTAGAAATTCATTTTTTGCTGATGATAATATGCAGGGAGATACTAGTACATTTTTACATTCGGATAAATTATATTTAGTAGATGGTAATCAACACATCCGGGGCGTGTATAATGCAACCAGACAGGAGGATATGCATCGTGTTTTACAAGATATCAGAATGCTGAAGAATGAGTGAATTCGGAATAATTTTTTAAAAAAATTAGGAACTTTGGCAAACCTCATTTACCAACCTCCGCGTAAGAAGGTATTATATGCCGATTTTTACTGAAGTCATGGTTAACGAGCCCCCAACTGCCTCATCATTAAAAAAACTGATTGAATCTTTTTCGTTTTGTAAAGACAATGAATATAGGAGGGGTAAATAATGTTCAGGTGTAGGGATAGCCAGTTGAGCAGCTTTACCCCAATGTTCAAATTGAATCAAGGCAGTGTGGTCTTTTTGTAAAATGCGGTCTTTGAATTGTTGGTTCATTTCCAGCGCCCAGTCGAACCCAAATGCTGGTCCATTTAGTTTATCCCAAGCTACCATCCTAAGGTTATGTACCATATTCCCACTTCCCATAATTAATACGCCTTTTTTACGAAGGTGCAAAAGTTCACGACCCAGTTCGTAATGAAAACTGGGAGCTTTTGTATAATCCATGCTTAACTGTATTACGGGAATATTTGCATCAGGGTACATATGCCGTAAGATTGTCCAAGCACCATGATCCAACCCCCAATCATGGTCTAACACAACTTCTGTTGACTTAATTGAATCTGCGGCATTTTTTGCCAGGGAGGGACTTCCCGGAACAGGGTATTGGACTTGATAGAGTGCATCTGGGAATCCACCAAAATCGTGTATGGTTTTAGGAAAATCCATTGCGGTAATCATAGTACCTCGGGTAAACCAATGTGCGGATATTACCAAAACTGCCGAAGGGGTAGGAATTTCTCTTGCCAGGGAAGTCCATCGATTACTAAAATCATTTTGCTCAATGCCATTCATCGGTGAGCCATGTCCGATAAATAAAACGGGCATTAGGTGAGACTGATCGGGTAATGTATCTGTGAAATTTTTAAAAGCCTGTAGCGTATTCATAATCGGAATGGTTAAGCTGGAGGTGAGGAACTGTTTTATGAAGTATTTTCTGGTCAACCCTGAGTAATTTATATCATTGAAAATAGCTTCCGGAAATCATTACCGACAATATTTTATGCAAAAAGAGGCACTCAAAAATTTTATTGAATATTTTATTATTTCATCAGCATTTTCCAACTGAAAGGGGAATGAGATTGACTTCGACATAATGAACATAATAAAGAATGAGTCTATTAAAGGTATATTCTATTGAATTGCTTAATCTGATTTTATTTTAAAATAGGAAATACCATATTTATCTGATGTAAAATTATTCAATGTATTGTTTACTTAAATATTTTTGTTAGGCTTTATTAATAAGTATAATTAAATAAGCTGAAGTGAATGGTTCATCTTGTTTTTTCATACCAGAAGAGAAAAATAATAAAAAGGGAGGTTACTTTACTTTTTGTTTTTCGAAATGAGTCGGATTGAGGCAAATTTTAATAAAACAGGTAATTGTAGCTGATTAAGCTGAAAGACCTCCAACTTTTGAATGTGATGGGTTTTCCTAATAATTGACAAACTGCAGAATTGAAGAAATTGCAGTTTTGATATTGCTAATTGTTTTTTGCTCCGTTATCTATCCAGCAAAATAAAGCATTTTTATCAGCGGTACTCAATTTTCCACCTTTCGGCATTCTTCCGGCTTGCACTGAAATTTTAATTTGCGCAGCCCCATCATGAACAAATTGATAATTGTTAAGTGCAGTAATCACAATATCATCATGACAGCCGCTCGAATTACAGTTTTTATCCAAGATAGGTTTAACGGTATTAATAAATGAAGTATTAGGATTACAAACATCCCCTTCATTACCATCACTTTTGCTACATCCAACTATTACCACAGCGCACGTTATTATTATCACAATCAGTGAGATAAATTTATATTGCATCGTATAAATTTAATTTAGCCACCCCTTTTACACAGAAAATTTCTGATTAACTTATTGTTAAGTAACTTTCGCAAAGTTGTCAATTTATTGCTACGATTATTTCATTATTTTATTTCTATCTAAATGACGTGCATTTTACAGGTGCACAAATTATTACTCACTTGAAAATGTATGATTTAATTTTAAATGATGTGATTTTCAAAATTTTTACTTAAATTAAAATTCTTTTGCATCAGTTAGCCTACTTACAATGTATTTTCAACTCCCTTTTCTATATGATTTTTTTAAAATACATTCTGCAAGAATTCTTTTTGGTATTTTCTTTATAATGGTTTTCATTTCGTCAGTTCGTAGCCAAACTACCAAGCTACCCAATACTAATCAACCAGTTAACTATTGGAAGCTTGATATCAACTATTTATCTGATTATGTTTATATGGGTCGGAAAGATTCACTTCCTACACCTTATCTAACACCAACGCTTACCTACTATCATGTTTCCGGATTTTATTTTTCTGGCTCATTATCATATTTGTCGGAAAAAAAATCCCGAAGGATTGATTATGGTTCTTTAGATATTGGTTATTCATTTAATTTATCAGAACAATTTGGAGGAGATATATATGCCAATAAAAGCTGGTATAATCAATCGAGTACCAATGTAGCGAGTGATATTAAGGGTTATATTGGTGCACTCATGAATTATGATTTACATTTAATTCAAGTAAATGGAGGTATGGATTTGCTGTTTTCAAATAAGCCCGACTTTACCTGTAATCTGGGGGCTTCTCATGCCTTTCAATTAGGTGAAAAGGAATACCAAATTACTATAACCCCTTCTTTTACTGCAAACTGGAGTACCCTTCATTCTTATGAGGGATATATAAACAGACGAGTAGGAAAACGCCCGGGAATCATTGTTCCTGTCAATAATACGATTTCTGCAATCACCCGAGTGGAAAATAATCGCCTTACCTTAATGGATTTTGAATTATCGATTCCATTCAACTACGAATCACCTCGTTTTGGAATCAGTTTCACTCCTTCATTGGCTATTCCAAGAAATCCTATTTATACTACCACCACCATTATTACTACAACTCCCAGTGGCATACAAAATTCTCAAACCTTCCCTTCTACACCTGCATCTGAGTTGGATCTTCAGAATCGTTTCAATGCAGAACTTTCTTTCTATATAAAATTTTAATAGATAGAAATGAAGCTTGCCACCATAAGTGAGCATTTAATTGAACAAACTCAGGGTTTAATAACCTTAAATCCCTTAATACTACTAATTGCATCCAGGGAAGTTTCTTTATTTTCCGAGAATTCAACTATGCAGGAAAAGAGTGCCGACAAATATGGCAAACGAATATTCGCTACTTCGTCTTGTGCAACATAGTATCGTAAAGCATCTTTAATATAAATTTCATCGGAGGGTGCACTTTCTTCAGCATCTATTCCTTTATATTCTTTCAATTCTAAAACCGGACTTTTCATGTAAGGCTCTAAATGATAAGTAAACACGCAATATTGCGGATTGCTCGACCTAAAATCATTATTCCTGCTGGCAACTACCGGGCGAAGTAATATTCTTTTAGAATATTTTCCGGCATCCATTGCTACCTGATACCCTGTAATGGTTCTCCAGGTATTGTAAGCAACAAAATTATGAAGCATTGTGCGAGATGCATTTGATCGCATCTCATAGTAACTGCCATTATAATTAATCGTATAAGTGGCTTTCCCCAAATCTTCTCTATCGTCGTGTGTTCTTTTGGTTCGGATCGCATACGTGCTGGGTTTCATCAATATAATTTTCTTGTCTCCATAATCATACGATATGGTTCCCTTCCTGGCATTCACTTTTTCTTCTCGGGGTTCTATTTCCAAACTTATGTTTTGATTAGCCTTGCTGAAGTTTGCAAGCATATCCGATAATTCCCTTGCTTTGCCTTTCAGACTAATAAAATCACCCAATTCACCAGCGCGTATTCCTACTATTTTGTCGCCTCTTTTCAGCTGACTAATTGCTGCAGCACTCCCGGGTATCACTTCGCTTACTTCCGGGTATTTGTCGGAAGTCCAGCATTTGAAACCCCAATCGTTTTGAGGCTGATCTACATAGTTATAATCTATCGCACTTAACGTTTTATGGATATGTTGATTGAGAATATCCAGATTTTTATTGGTAGCAAATTTCAATTCCAGTTGCAGCGACCATCCGTAAATGATTCCCAAATAGGGTTCTGAAGCCTTGATTTCATAATCTATACAATCCGGAAATACTCTGTTGGCAAAATCTACCAGTGCACTTACTATATTTACTTCGCTTTCTTCCGCCAATTTTTCATTAATTACCTTCGCTTTAATTCCGGAAACAAATTCACGTGCATCATACTCTATATTTTTTCCATTGCTCTTAATAAAAGTTGCCAACTTTTGTTTCGACATAATCACTTTCAGCGTTACAGAATATTTTCCGTTTACCACAACACTGCTGATTTCCTGATAATTATTAAAATTACCCGAACTGAAAGTGTAGATTTCATCTTTTTGAAGTTGACCATTGTTCACCAGCGTACTGGTACTCACAAAAGCACCATATATTTTTTCAATTGCATTTCTCAGGCAATTGTTGCGGGCCATTTCATAGGAATCGCCGGTACCTTGAGAAATCACTGAAATGGATTCTTGTGCAAATAAGCGTTGCGCTGAAATAATTAGCAACAAAAATAGGAGGATTTTTTTCATAGGAATAATTTAGTCGTGATGGCTATCATCAAAATTGGTAGGTAATCACTGATAATTGGATTAGAATTTTGGAAGGAAATTAATAATTATTTTATTATAATTTACTTTCTTAAAAAATAAGGAAAATATAATTAGCATCAGATAAGCGTATCTGATTGATATATTTAAGAGAGCTATCAAGCTTCCTTTACCTTAAAATACCCAAAAGAGCAGAGTTACCAAATTGAGGATAACGAATGTGGTTAATTATAATATAATAAAGGTAGAGTAGTAAAAAGGAAATTGAAAGTAGTTATGGCTTGAAGCTGATCACATAAGTAAGCATTGCACCTGTAGGGTTGGAATTCCAAAGTTCTGCAGCGGATAAGTTCTCTCTTAAAAGATTAGCACGCTTTAATTTCGCACTACTATGTAAAGCAACCATTAAATTTCAATATTTAATTTTGAATCTTTTGGATTTGCCCGTCATAATTCGACTTCGGATAATATAAGATCACTCAAGTTTACTACATAAAGTTAAACTCCCTACAAAATAAATTTAAAATGGCAATTTCAGAGTAACAAAATTTTTAATATTTCGCTTTTTGTAACATCTTGCATTGAAAAAATTTATATAAATTACAGAATCAAATTTTAATTATATAGCTTTTATCTCTCATTATCTTAAATCATTATGATTCACAATATCCCACTCCTTTACATCGATCCAGGATCTCAGAGTCTTTTCTTCCAAATGATGCTTTCTGGGCTTTTAACTTGTATGGTTTTTTTAAAAAGAATAATTATTTTTTTCAAGTCATTATTTTTTTGGAAAAAAAATACAGATTCAGAGAGTAAATCAAAAAATAAGGAATAAATGTTGCAGCCCTTTTCATACAGGGACGTAGATGGTTTCTTAGTTTTTGATAAAAATTCTGTAACCAGATATGTTCAATTATCTTACGCAAAACATTACGATCATTTAATGGGGTCAGGGCTTTATCAACGATTAGTTGATGAGGGACTTTTGTTGTCACATACTGAAAACGAAAAAAGTGAAAGAGATGAAGATAATTTATATTACAGAGTTCTAAAACCGATCTTCTTACCATTCATAAATTATCCCTATGAATGGACTGCTAGTCAATGGAAGGAGGTGTTGTTATCATATTTAAGAATTAATCTTATTTCACTTGAATATGGTATGTTATTGAAAGATGCTACACCTTTTAATTTTACTTTTCATGAGGGAAAGTGTATCTTTTTTGATACTCTTTCCTTCGAAATTTATAATAACGGCGATTCATGGATTGCTTATCGTCAGTTCTGTGAGCTTATGTTAGGTCCAGCCTCTCTAATATTTTTTAATGATGTTACTTGGATCGGGATGTTGCAGTCTAATATCAATGGCTGGTCACTGCCATTTATATCTAAAAATCTGAATTTTAAAACTTGGTTAAATATCACATTATTTATACATATACACCTGCATGCTAAATACAGAAAAAAAGTTGGTAAGATTAATTCGGCTTCAGGATTAACAAAAGATAAATTGAGTATACTTTTCTCGATGTTAGAAAAGTCAATAGGAAAATGGAGGTATAAAAAATCAGATCAGCAATGGGTTGATTATTATAACACGAATATTTTTTCTGATGATTATGTGAATGAGAAAAAAGAAAAAGTGATTGAATGGATAACATCTTATAAGCCAAAATCTTTGATTGATTTAGGCGCCAATATAGGGATATTCTCCATGCTAGCAGTTGCGCATGTTCAAAATATTATTTCAATTGATAATAATCATGATTCATTAGAACAACTTAGAATCAGCTTAAAACAAAAAAATGTAAGTAAAATAGATACTGTCCTCGCAGATATTTCACAGCCTACTTCAGGTTTAGGATGGCAAAATAGAGAGCATACCCCTTTGTTGGAGCGCCTTAGTGCTGAGATGGTTTTATCTCTAGCATTCCTTCACCATTTATGTATCAGTAAGAATATTCCCTTGCCATTTGTTGCTGAAATGTATGCTCAAATGACAAATAAATATGTGATAGTAGAATTTGTTCCTAAAACAGATCCAAATGTTATTCAGATGATACAATATCGTAAAGATGTTTTTGATCTTTATAATGAAGAACATTTTATAAAATGCTTTTCCGTTTTTTTTCGTTTAAAAGACTATAGTTATAGCAAGTTCTCAACAAGAAAACTTTATTTATGGGAGAAAAAATAGATAAAATAATTTCGAGACCTTTATACCTTTTTTTATATGGATTTTCATTTTTATTTCTAAAAATATCTGCTTATCCTGCTTCCTTATCAATTTTTATAGCAACTGTTTTTTTATTCAGTTACTTAATAACCGTGTATTTTCTTCTTCGAATTTTCAAAAAATTTGTTCAATATGATTTGGCTTCGTTAATGGTTTTTCTTATTGCTATTTCTGCGTTACATATAATGGGCATAGCACAATTTTTCGGCTATTCATACTCTTATATTCCTAATTCCTTCTATATAGCATTCTACCTATTTACTGCTTTCATTCTGTTTTTGATAGCAAGAATAAAAGAATTAGTATTTATCAAAATTTTGAAAAAATTATACCCACTTATTAACGTATTTATTTTTTTCTCAAGTATAATTTTTTTTATTAATTGTTTTAAAAAACTAAATGATTCAAGAATAGAAATTCAGAATCATTATAATAATCCAAAAAAGTTTACTACAGTAAAAAATTCTAAAGACATAGTCTGGATAATTTTGGATGAATATGCTTCGAGTATATCATTACATCAACAATTCTCCTTTGATAACCCTTTAGATAGTGCTTTGAAGAACCTGGGCTTTATTATCTTAAAAGATATACATAGTTCTTATTCAAACACCCTTTTTTCGATCAATAGTATTTTTAATATGAATGATACTATTGTTCCCTCAAGTTTTTATGTCGGTGAAGAATTGTTACGACATAGTTCTCTAATTCCTTCATTTGAAAAATCGGGATATCAGTTCACAAATCTTAGTTTCTTTAATTTGTCTGAACACACGATGCTGGAAAATAGAAGTGGTTATCCGTACACTTTCATTCAACAATTAATTGCTGGTACTATTTTCAATAAAATTTATATTAATTTGAAATTTTCTGTAAAAAGCTCTGATGATTATAATCAAAAAATTTATAATCGTTTATGTGGTGAACTTAAATCTTACTCATCTAGACCAAGGTTTATTTGGGCTCATCTTACTATACCTCATGAACCATTTTGTAGAGATGAAAAAGGAAATTATAGAGGATTTACATCTAATAGAGATGATATTTCTGATACCGTTAATTATAAAAAACTCTACATTAATTATCTCAAGTATGGTAATCAACTGATTTTGAATTTACTTAAAAGTAATCCGGAAATTAGGGATAAAATCGTTATCATTTCTGGTGATCATGGACCACGGTATCCATTTTTAAAAAATAAAGATTTTCAAAAATGGCCCTTTGCTGCTATATATATTCCAGATTCTTTCAATACTCAGAAATTAGAGAAGTTACATACTATCGGAGAATTACCCGAATTTCTTATTTCACACATTTCTAAAAGTTAAGAAGCACGATAACAATATCTACACTCTACTTAAATAACATTAGTTAATCAAATGACTTTTATAATTAGCACCTATAAATTTCTTATTTAAAATGACAGGGGTGATACTTAATATTGCTAAGGATAATTTTATAGTACACTTACATATAAATTTTCCATTCACTCGCCTATAGTTAACTCTTTATGCTTCTAAATAGTCAATATTTGGCATGAAAACTATAATACTTTTTTCCTATCCAGCTATCCATAAATTCAATTCTAAAATCATTATTGGGATTACACCTTAAAAATAAATAGAGCAACTACAACTGCTAAATGAATAATTAAAACTGCTTTTTGCCAATTAGGTCTTTCCTTCCACGCTTGCTCTTGATCAAAAGGGTCAAATGCCAAAGCAATTCCCATTTAGGTTGCAGCATCACCAGCTGAGTGTTTCACCAAAAATTCATAGAGCCCAAAAAAAATAAAACCAATGTAAATAAACATGTTAAATGATGTTTTCATAATTAAAAATATCCGAGTTCACTTAATATAATTGTAGTTGCAAAACTAATCCAAAGTATTACTGGTAAAATTAGTAAAGATACTGTTTTGATATTTTTCCAACTCTTTGTAATAATTAATAGAGATAGTAAAAAAATCCCCGTATTACCTACTAATCCACCATAAGCACTATCTATCGCAAAAGTATAAAAAGGGTATAAGCTACACCAAACTAATAATATGGTTATTATTAATTTAATGTTCTTTGTTTCATTATCATTAAATCTATTTAAAAACCATCTTGCATAACTCATTAAAATATATAACACAATCCATACTGACCCAACTAATGCTCCAGAGGGTACTATGTATGGTTTTTGAATAAAGGCTGGATTATGACCTTTGTCCCATCCTAATCCAAAAACCAAGTAACTAATAATTATTTGTATCAAAACAAATAATACTAAGTTTAAATAAAGTGATTTTTTAGAGGGTTGATTTAAAATTAATTCACTCATTTTTATAGTTTAAATAAACATTAATTATTTAATTCTTCAATTTTCATTTTCAGTTTATCGAAAGAGAATCTATCTGAATTATTTTTCCCGATATATCTAAATACCTCTTCTCCTTTTTTATTTAAAATAATTAAAGCAGGGTAATGAACAACTTGTCCATGAAATTGGTACCCATTAGGAATATTTAATTGATCCGCTAATTGAGCATCTATATCTTGATAAATAGGGAATGAAATATTAAATTTTATTTTTTTTGCCCATTCTTTAATCTCTTCTTCATTATCTGGTTTAATAAATACTTGGGTTACATTTGACAATGTATTGGCTTTTTCAAAATACTCGGTTGTATGTCTTATGCAATATGGGCACTCGGTTTTTAATAAAAAATGAAGAACTACATATTTCCCTTTAGCTTTTTTAAGAGAAAATGTACTTTTATCAGTTACAGAATGTAAACTAAAATTATCAACTTTTTGAGCTTGGGAGTTTGTTACAAATAAAAGAAGAATCAGTAAGAACTTAATGTGTTTCATATTTATATTTCTTTTTCGAAATTAAGATAATGTTTATATAATTCCTTCACCTCCCTTCACCCCTGTTTCCCTTTAAAAACGCAAAACCTGGCCCAAACTTGGCCAGGACTTACCCCAAAGAAAAAGGGTCTACGCCTTTAACAGCATAAACCCTTTAAAATCTTGCCTTTCGGCTGTGGGCCCACCAGGGCATGATCCTGGGACCCCCTGATTATGAGTCAGGTGCTCTAACCAACTGAGCTATAGGCCCAATCCTTTAAGGTTGGCCTCAAAGGGGAGGACAAAAATAATCAAAACCCATCAATTTTCGCCCCATGAGCTTTTCTAATTTTCCTTTATTTTTATTTCCTGCATGCGAAAACAATTATTATACATCTTAATTTTTGCCACTAGTTTTACCCAACCCATCTGGGCTCAGGTGAGTCAGTTTAAAAAATCGGTACTCGATTCGCTGCATGCCAATAAACTCTATGGAGTTGGAGGCTTATCGTTTTTACTCAATCAGGATAGCAAAGCAGAACTCTTTACCCTGGCCGACGCCTCATTTTTATACGCCAGCCGCGTTCATACCTACGAATGGTTATCCAGCCTCAATTACAACAGTACCGATCAAATCTCTTCTACCAACCGATTTTACTCTATGCTCCGTGCCGGGCTCTATCGAAATGTGCACGATGCCAATAATCAGTTACAGCTAAAAAAGAAACGGGTTTTTGCCGAACCCTTTGTGTTTTTTCAGTGGGACGAAAACCGGGGGATTGCTCAACGATGGCAATTTGGATTGAACGCCGTATATGCTTTTCGCTCCGATTCCGGACGTGTGAAATGGAATATTGGGGCGGGATTGGTGTATGAAAAGGAAGACTGGCGCGTATTTTCAAGAGAAAAGCAACAGATATTCGATACCCTTCCCCCGGCTTTTAAAGAATTAATTCAATATATTTTAGGCATCGACAACCGCGGACACCTTTTTCGCAATAACTGGCGCATGAACTTTTACAGCAACTGGTTTTATGAAAGTAAGCCCTTTTCGGTGAACCTGTTTTTAGGACTGCAACAACCTTTCAAAACCCCTTTCGAGGGCTTACCCGATATTCCTTTTTACCCCTATCCCAAGAAGAAGTATCCCAGGGTAACTGCAGAAATATCCCTTACCTATAAAATATCCCGCTATATATCATTACTCACCCGCTACTATATGCAGGTAGATAAAGGTCAGCTTACCCAATTTGTTCCCGATTTTGTGTATTCCTTTTCTCAGGGAATTGCAGTTGCATTTTAATGGATAGCTTCGCAGATATGCCCGATATTCAACATATTATTTTTGACCTGGGGGGAATATTTTTAAACCTCGATTATGGTCGCACAGCACTATCTTTTAAAGAACTGGGAGTTGTAAATTTTGATGAACTCTTTTCCCAACACCACGCCAACCCCCTATTTGCAGGACTAGAAACCGGAGCAATTTCCGAAGAGGATTTTTATCACCAGATTCGAGCAATAACCCAACTCCCCCTTTCCGATGCGCAAATTTCCCATGCCTGGAATGCCATGTTATTGAATATGCCGCTACAAAGAATAATCTGGTTGCAGCAGGTTGCAATGCAATACTCAATTTATCTTTTCTCCAATACCAATACCATACACTATCAGCAAATTCAACAGATATGCCTGCGCGATTTGGGAACAATCCATTTTAACTCCCTATTTCAATTTGCCGGGTATTCTCACTTACTGGGATTTCGAAAGCCGGATGTAAACGCCTTCAGGGCTTATTTGCAACAATTGCATCTCCCTCCCGAAACAACTTTATTTATAGATGATACGCCTGGGAACATTCAAGGGGCTGCGGAAACAGGTTTGCATACGCTTCTCCTCTCACCACCAAGGGAAGTATTGGAGCTTGATATTCGGGATTGGCAAAATAATCAGGGCTTTACTTCCTCAAAATCAATATAATCTCCACCTTTTGAAGCTGTTGGTGAAGACTTTTGAGTAACCTGCTCCGCGGCTTGCTGGCGCTGATATGCCTCCTGCCGGTTTTGCATTTCCTGCATCTGCTGTTTCATTTGCTGCGTAGCTTTGCCTACCGGCACTACCAGGTTGGTTATAAACCGATACAACAGATAAAATAAGAATCCGTAGATAATAAGTTTAGCCATAATCGCACAAAGATACCCAATAACCGGGCAATCTTATCCCGAACTGTACCAGCGGCTGAAAATCAGCCACCAATGGATTTTTTTGGTATTTCTACCCGATTTTACTACCTTTGCCCTGCAAAAGAACAATTGAAGGGAACGAGAGCCGTTCCCTTCTTCTTTTTTACTATGTCAACAGAACTTATTACTCAACTGGAAAAATTAGTCGCCGAACTGCTGCAGGATGCACCGGAACACTTCCTCGTATCACTTTATATTAAGCCTACTCATAATATTAAATTAATGTTAGATGGCGATAAGGGGATTACAATAGAGCAGTGTGTTCGTTTTAATCGGAAACTGGTAGCACTGATAGATGAAGCAGGTCTTTTTCCCCCAGGAGAATATTCTCTAGAGGTATCTTCCCCAGGCGTTGATGAACCACTGAAACTACATCGCCAGTTTGTAAAAAATATAGGCAGAACCGTGCAGGTTGTTTTGAAAAATAATGCCTCCCATATCGGAATCCTGCAGGAAGTTACCGAAAATAACATCACATTGACTTATACAGAAGGAAAAGGAAAGAAAGCTATTACGCAATCTGTTCTTATCCCTTTTTCAGAAATACATTCCGTAACCGTTCAAATTCAATTTTAACCCGCAACCACCAAAAAATTGTAAGCACTTAAACCATTTATCTATGGCCAGTATTAACTTAATCGAAGCATTCCAGGAATTTAAAGATGCCGAAAACATCGATCGTCCAACGATGATGAAAGTGGTAGAAGACGTATTTAAAACCTTGTTGCGTAAAAAATACGGCAGCGACGACAACTTCGACGTAATTGTAAATGCCGAAAAAGGTGACCTCGAAATCATACGTAGACGTATGATTGTAGAAGATGGCGAAGTACTTGACCCGCTTGCAGAAGTTGCCTACTCCGATGCTGTTAAAATAGAACCCGACTTTGAAGTAGGGGAAGAATTATATGAAGAGCTCGATATGGTTGATTTTGGTCGCCGGGCTATCCTGGCTGCTAAGCAAACCCTCGCCAGCCGTATCAACGACCTGAAGAAAAATGTACTGATTAAAAAATATGGCGATCGCGTGGGCGATATAATTAGTGCAGAAGTATACCAGGTTTGGAAAAAAGAAGTATTACTGCTGGATGAGGAAGGAAATGAATTGATTCTCCCTAAGTCGGAGCAAATACCTCAAGATTTCTTTAAAAAAGGTGAAACCATCCGTGCTGTAGTTGCTAGGGTTGACTTGAAAAATAATAATCCCGTAATCATCCTTTCCCGAACCAGTCCTTTATTCCTGGCTAAATTGCTTGAGATAGAAGTGCCTGAAATTTTTGATGGGTTAATCACAATTAAAAAAATTGTAAGGGATCCCGGGGAAAGAGCCAAAGTTGCTGTAGAATCTTACGACGACCGAATTGATCCGGTGGGAGCCTGTGTGGGAATGAAGGGAAGCCGTATTCATGGTATCGTGCGCGAACTGAAAAACGAAAACATCGACGTTATCAATTATACCAATAACATTCAATTGTTGATTCAGCGTTCACTCACGCCCGCTAAAATCAGCTATATGGAGCTGGATAACGAAAACAAGCATGCAAATGTTTACTTGAAAGCCGATCAGGTTTCATTGGCAATCGGTAGAAGAGGGGTGAATATTAAGCTGGCTTGCGAATTAACCGGATATGAACTGGATGTTTATCGCGAAGATGAAGAAGTTGTAGACGAATTTGATATCGACCTCGATGAATTTAGCGATGAAATTGAGCCATGGGTAATTGATGCCTTCAAACGCATTGGTTGCGATACCGGCAGAAGTATCCTCAAACTTACCACTGAAGAACTGGAGAGAAGAACCGACCTTGAAAAGGAAACTATTGAGGAGGTGAGAAGAATATTACAGGAAGAATTTGACAGAGAAGAATAAGCAGCCGCAAAGAGACTATATTTGCTACTGCGACAAGAACCGGAACATGGTAAATCAGTCTGCATGAAGTGCAGTTTGATAAACCTGACCGGTAAGACTAAAAAAAAGTGAATGGCAGAACTGAAATTACCTAGATTACTGGCAGCCGCTAAGGAGTTCAATGTTGGGCAAGATACCCTTGTTGAATTCCTGGTGAAAAAAGGGTTTAGCCGAGATGAGCTGAAACCAACCGCCAAATTAACGGAAGACCAATATTATGCCCTGCAGGCAGAGTTTCAAAGTGATAAAGTTGCCAAAAATAAGGCCGATCAGGTTGAGATTCCTAAAGTAGCGCAACAAGAGCCCAAAAAGAAAAAAGACGAAGAAGAAATTAGCTTCAAAAAAGACGAGAAAAAAGCAGCCCCTGCCACTCCCAAAGAAGAAGCCCCTGCCGAAGCACCCGTATCTATTCCGGCTATGCCCGAACCCGCACAACCTGTGCAGGAACACGTTAAAATCGCTGCTCCCGAGTTGGAAGGAACTAAAGTGATTGCGAAAATCGATTTAGATGCACTGGAAGCAGGGACAAAAGCTAAAAAATCTGCCAAGAAGAAAACTGATACGGATAAAAAAGCTGTAGAAACTCCTGAAAAAACCGAGGATGTAAAACCAGCAGAGGTATCCGCTCCCTCTCAGGAAGAAGAAGCCCCATCCATTTCTAATATCAAAGCTGAAAAACTGGAAGGGCCCAAAATATTAGGCAAAATTGAATTGCCTGTAGATAGCGATACCCGTCCCAAACCCGGTATGCGCGATGAAAAGCGCAAACGCAAACGTATCCCTGTTGACAAAAGTCCTCAGGGCCCGGAAGCAAATCCAACTTCAGGTCCTAACCGTCCGATTACACCTGCCAATAACCGTGGGTCGCAGCAAGGCGGTGGTCAGTACAACCGTGGTGGCGGAGGTGGTCAGCAACGTAATCAGGGTGGAGGAAAATCTGCTCCACGTCAAAGTCCACGTGAGGAGAAGGAAATAGATCAAAAAGCC
>Ga0214923_10004515_pt1 | contig 16760 bp, 18 predicted proteins | sample LL1510_MetaG_FD_177993 | JGI IMG/M metagenome (GOLD analysis project Ga0214923, IMG submission 177993) | Freshwater microbial communities from Lake Lanier, Atlanta, Georgia, United States - LL-1510 | ecosystem: Environmental > Aquatic > Freshwater > Lake | place: USA: Georgia | collected...
CTCCAACTGCACCATCCCGGTAGTGTCGTAATCCATGCTCAATATAATTATATAAGCATAAATAAAAAAGACATTTTACTGCTGATATCTTATCTATATCAGATGTATTTTCATAAAATTCAGTAGTCAGATCATAGGTTTCAAATAATATTTTTTTTATTTCATTTAAGTTATTATCCAAGTAATTATTTATTTGATCATACGACTTGTATCGATCTTCATTTATTAATACAATAAACATCTTATCTAGAAAATTATCAACAAAATCAGCAACATTATCATTACTTTCAAGTATTGTGCGACTGACTGCGTTAATCCCTAATAGTAATTGTTCATTAAAAGATACTCCCCTACCAGTCATTGATTTATTTTGTCTGTAACTTTTACTCCGGTATTGATTTTTATTAGTTTTGCGACTTAAACCCATTTTTTTATATATTATATATTATATATAAAAAAATTTATATTTTTTATAAATAATTATAATAATTTATTATTCTAAATGATCACGAAATATTCGTCTTTCTTGTAGAAACGTATTATACATTTCACCACCAATTCTAACTAAAACCCGAGATCCAGTTGTAACTGCCGTATAAATACCGTCAAATAAAAGTCTTGAAACTTTAAATCCACCTACAGCACCAACCAAACCACCTAAAGCCATAACAGGATAACCACATACAGCTACTAATATTCCGGCAGCTCCTTGAGCACATGCTGCTCCTTGCGCTCCAGCAATAACCATCCCAGCATAACCGCATCCAGCAGTAGCAACAGCTTGAATACCATCCCTGGCCATTCGTCTTTTATTTCCAGGTCTTCCACCAACAGCTACTTCTGGTCTAAAGTGACGTAATCCTGTTTCAATATGATTATATAAGCATAAATAAAAAAGACATTTTACAGATGTCTTTTGATCTACGTCTGCCGTGCTATTAAAAAATTCAGAAGTCATATCATAATATTCAAATAATTTATTTTCAATCTCAGCTAAGTTGTTTTCTAAGTAATTATCAATTTTAACATAAGAATTGTATTTATCTTCAATTTTTAATACATCAATATTATCTACTAAAAAATTATCAACAAAATCTACTAAATTTTCATTCGTTTCAAGAAGTGTTCGGCTAACTGCGTTAATTACTAATAATAATTGATCGTTTGATAAATTTCCCCTTCCAATCATATTATTATTTTGTCTGTAACTTTTACGCCGGTATTGTTTTTTATTTGTTTTTCGACTTACACTCATTTTTTTATATATTATATATACAAAAAAAATTTAAAAATGATTAATTATTAATAGTATTTTTTAAATGAATAAAGAACAAATACAATAAAATAATTTATATATTTTGTTAAACGCAAATATTGACACACTTATGTAGTGTAAACACTATATTTAATGATATCTTATAAATATAGTGTTATGTGTTTTTAAAAATAAATAATATACCTTATACTATTTCGGCTTTAGCATGATATAGAATATAATTGATTATATATAAAAATAATATTTCCATTTATATATAATATAAATGACTGTTATATCCAAACAAACTATATTAAATAATTTTGAATGGATACAAAATAGCCAAGTAGCAATGGATATGTTAGAAATAAATGTATTACGTAATGAGTTTAATGAAATTTATGAATTAATCAAGAAATTACTTCCAGATGATTTAGTAATAGATGCTGATATTTTAGAATTAGAATATTATAATGGAGGTCGTCTATATAATCTATTCAAAAGTTTGAATAGTATAAAAAGTAATAAAGATACTTATTTGCCTAATATAGTTGGTATTTATTTAATACACAAAATGACGTATATATAAAAATTGAAGATAATATTAAATTTTTAAAACGGTAATACTAATATAATGGTGCAAACACGTAGTGAAATAAAACGTTTATTTAATAAGCCTATTGTTGGTTATATAAATGGTAAACTTTCTGATGGAACTACTGTATCCGTTGAGATAATATCAAAACAAGGCGAAACGGAATGTTATAATTATAACGGTAAAATATTAGTGATTGCTAATAATTTTAAGGTGAATACAATCAAGCCATCAAATACGCAAATAAAACAAAGGCGTTATTCTAGTGCTATTATAGATAGTTATCATAGTATTCCATCTCCAAGTTTACTTAATGCCTTTAAAAAAAATGTATTCGTATCTTTTGGGGATAATACAGGACCAATTATCTATTTTAATAGTTTATAAACTCTAAATCAGATATTCACAAAATAAATCATTATATAAAAAATCGCTAAAACAAAAAGGTTAAGATTATGATACAGATGGACTAAATCATTTATGGTCAGTATATACAAAAGGTATAATAGTATATTCATTATATGCGTGATATAAAGATGAACCGGTAAGGGTTAAAATGATATGAATTCATTTTGAAACAAATTACATGTTTTTTTCTCTTCGTGTTCAGTAAGTATTTATGATTTGTTCGTGGTCTGGATTGGGAACGATTTGCCCGCTTCTTTCACGTTCAATATCATCCGGAAAAGGTGTATAGGGTAACATTACATCATACATACTATGACTTACATTTTGGATGAGTGCCGCTTGTCTATATCCTCTTGGATATTGGCTACGTAATACTTTTATCACAATTTTGAGCATATTATAGCAATCTTTATATCCGCCCCGCCTTCCATATTATGTTTTTTATAACGTTTGATACTTGTCCTTTTTTAAAATCTGTGCGTCTTTAAGAGTATACCATTTATTATATAATATATAAATATAATATTTATTCAATACATTTTAGATAAATATTATCTAGTATTTTGATAATATATAAGTTTATTAATTATCGATATAATTTATATAAATAATTCTAAGATTAGAATAATTATTATATTTAAATCCTGACTATAAGTTATATTATTATATGAAATATTTAGGCGGTAAGCAGCGATTAGGAAAACATATAGCTCCAATATTATTAAAATTATGGGAAACCAATAATTATAATGGTTACATGGAGCCATTTTGTGGAAGTCTTGGCGTTTTAAAACAAGTAATTCCTCTTTTACATGCTAAAAATATAATTGCGAATGACTATCATCCGGATTTAATTCAAATGTGGCAGGATTTACAAAATGGGTCACTTCAAATGCCAACAAGTATAAGTTATAATGAATATGAAAAAGCTAAATTAATAGATAGTCCAAATGGTTACAAAGCTTTTGTGGGATTTGGTATGAGTTTTGGTGGAAAATATTTCGGGGGTTATGCCATGAAATATTTAAATAATAAAAAGGAAGATTTTTGTAAAGAAATGATTAATAGTTTAAATAAAACAAGACCTATAATTCAAAATGTTCAGTTTACTTGTAATGATTATAGAACATTAGATCCTATAAATATGTTTATTTATTGTGATCCACCTTATTTGTCCGAACGTTTTCCGATTAAATATAGAAGAGACATCAAATATTATGATGAATTTAATAATGATGAGTTCTGGAATATTATGAGAAGATGGAGTAAAAACAATATGGTAGTGATTAGTGAAATGACTGCTCCTAGTGATTTTGTTGAAATATGGAGTCAAGAACGTTATCGTAGTGCTTGTCAGAGTAAAAAAACACGTTTTAAGGATATAGATACTAAAACAGTAAAAAAAGAGAAATTATTTATACATAATTCTTATTTGTAACGCGTTTCCTATGCTTGAGAATATATAAAAATAATTGATGTATAAAATGTATATTATGACTGATAAATCATTGTGTAGAGATTTTCAAAAGGGATATTGTCATTATGGGCATAATTGTAAATTTATACATACAGAACCGTTTAAAAAAATAATAGATAATGGGTGTAATCTTTCTCATTCTAATAAAGATTATAAAACCCGAAATAAGCAAAAATTAAAAAAGGTAAATACTGAAACATTTGATCCGTCCCATCAGCCAGCCGATATGCGTATATTGGTTGAGCAAGCAAAATCTTTTGGTAAGTTCGGCTTAACTATTAGAAGTCGTGATGTAGTTTTAGTTACTGGATTATTTTGTGATTGCGGGGATCATTCAATTTATAATAGATTATTAGATGAAATGAATAAATGCGGAGTATCTAAAGATAAATTATGGAAAACCTGGCATGGTGATAATCATTTGATTGCGGATGACCATATGAATTATAAGGAACATGTTCCTACTTTTATGGCTATTATTCAAAAAATTCGTGATTATTTTGATATGGATATTAAGGCTACTCGTTTTAATCTATATCGTGATGATATTGAATGGAAGCCTTTTCATCATGATGCGTCTGCGGTTGATCCAGAAAAAGCAAAAATCCAAAACTTTACGGTAGGTGTAAGTTTTGGTGCTACTCGTGATATAGCTTTTGAGGATGCTCTTGAAAACGCTGGTCATCGTCGTATAATAAGTATTCCATTATTAAATGGTATGACTTATTGTTTTAGTCGAGATATAAATACAAATTGGCGTCACGGTGTTCCGCAATTACCGCCATTATTACAAGGCAAAAATGGCAGAATTAGTATTATAGCATGGGGTTCTGTCAGGCAAGAAGAAGCTATTTAATATATTAAAAAAAGGTATAAAGTATTGTTTATACTAATATATATTTATAATAAATAATGACGAAACCATTAAAAAAAGTATATATTATTGGGGCATTAAAAAACAGTGATATTACGGATATAGCAAATCAACTTAGACCTAATTATGATGTTTTTGATCAATGGATAACTCCTGGTCCAGAGGCTGATCAATATTTATTTGAATATGCTAAAAAAAGAGGTTGGAATTATAAAGAAGCATTAACATGTTACGCAGCAAGAAATAACTTTGAATTTGATAAACGACATATTGATTCATCTGATATAGTAATTATGGTTATGCCATGTGGTAAATCGGGTCATTTAGAATTAGGGTATTCAATTGGTTCTGGTAAAGAGGCACATATTCTATTTGATAAAGAACCAGACCGATTTGATTTAATGTATAATTTTGTTCCAGTTGAAAATATTCATTTTTGTATAAATTCACTTAAAAAAGGGCTTAATATAATTTAATTTATGTTAGAATAATATAAATATGGTAAAAAGAAGTTTAAAAAAAAAAAGAACACAAACTGGTAGAGGATATGTTCAAGCACTTAGAGATTATGTAATTGAAAAATCTATGTTAATTGATACAGAATTTAATTCCCCGCCATTAACAATATTTACTCCTTTATGTAATTTATTTGTCGATAATAATTGTTTTAATTTTAATGATTTACATATTGAAAATACACTTGAGGAGATTGTGGCAGAATATTTACAAAATGGTTATTTATATTTACGTCCATATAGGGGTGAAAAAACATTTATTATAGGTTGTGGTAATAACCGATTAGATTGTTCAAATCTATTAAATCGAAACAGTGATAATTGTGATTTATCTCATTCAAATATATATCATAATCATAGGGATGCTTATACATTAGATATAACTCTTGTAGCAAATCCATCAATTGTAGCTAATTTTAATAAAGATTTGCGGTTATCTAAAATACCAGATAATTCTTTTAATTTTATTATCTTTGAAGGTGGTGGTGACCCAAGAGATAATCCTATTGAAATACGAAGGTTATTAAATAGATATACGACATCAATGTGTATATCTGTTTCACCAGAAATAGGATATCATATTTATAGTGTATGGAGTAATGGAGAATATAATATTTATGAATAATTCATGATGTATAAAAAGTTATAAGTTTCCTTTCTTATTGTATGTTATGCGAATATTTCAAATAAATTTATAATAACATGATAAAAGTGTGAAAAAATCGTCTATATAATATCTTTACATTATTTAACGCTTATATCGTCCCACATATTGTGTATTATTAGAATAAAACTGAATTATTCATTATTTTAAGTAGTTAATAATGAATTATTCAATAAATTGGTATTTACATAACTCTAAATTATAATATTGCTAGCACATTACATGAAGCATATACATCTACGCCTGATCCACTTAATATAATAGCACTTAGCGTTATTATATCACTATCCCCTGAAATATTAGAATTAATAGTAGGTAAAAGTGATAAATTTTCAAGTGTTATATTTTGGTAATTATTAATTGAATTATTTAAAAATCCTGTTTGTAGTAGATATCCAGAGTTGATATTACTTGATGTAATATAAGCTCCGTTTCCAATTGATTTTTGCCCATATGTAAAATTGTTTTGGTTAATATTTTCAAATAGTAACGTTCCATTAATTATTGGATTTAGGTCTAATCGGTAACAAATGTAATCATTTGTTCCATTTAAAATTAAACTGTATCCATTTAATTTTAGTGATATTCTTGGATTAATATGGTTTAATTTTAAAGCAAATATAATGTTATTTCGATTAGATACAAGTGACGTCGGACTTGTATAACCAAAAGTTCCGGTTATTCCTGTAGGAATAAAGCCCCCTTCACTCAATACTGTTGAACAAATCATATTCATAGAGCCTGAATTATTCCCACTTGAACTAATTTCGTATCTAATAGGTAATTTTCCGAATTGAGAATATGGTATATTTTGAAGACTGTATGTGCTATTATCAAAATTAAATGTGCTTGGTCTATTTCGAACATTAAATATATGACAATAATATATTTGATTATTTGAATATACACCCATTCTTACTTGTCCAACACCTAACCACTGCATATCAATTACAAAAACATTATTTTTTGTAAAATCTATTTTAATATAGCTTTGTCCTCTTCCATTCAGCATATCAATATTCCAATTTGATTGTGCTATTCTATTTTCATATCCCCATCCTTTAGAATTATTATAAAAACTTCTTTCTACTACATTTATAGTAGGATTTGAAATGTTACCTACTATTTCAAAATAGTGACCATTACCAATAGGGTTTTCTTCACTTGTTTTATTATTAGCATCATCGAAGTGACCTATTCTAGTTGTAATATTATTATTTAAAATTCCAACGGTTAAAACGCCAGATAATAATATTAATTTAGATTTACCCGGTTGATAGGGTATATATTCTTTAGACTGTCTAATGACAGACCCGGGTGAGCCACTCACTGACATATTGATATATGATAATCCAGGTACGTGAGTAGATTCAGCTGTGCCTGTAATAATTTCTTCTATCTTCTGTGGTTGTTTATCATATGGAAAATGAACTTCATACAAAGTCGTAGGAGTGGAAACTCGTATTCTTCCAAATCCATCATCGTTACCACTGCTGTTTTGTAATAAATTAATATCTGACATAGTATGTAGTATATATAAAATATATATAAAATAAACCTAAAAATTATTTTTCAAATCTAATATATGTCATCATTTTCATATACCCGAATTATTTGAATTTAATATTTCGCAAAGGACCATTACTTCTATTGATTTTCATGCGACGGCGCCTCTTATGGCAACTGGTAGTAATGCTGGTCCCGCTAAAGTTTGGCTTATGCCACTGGATAGCATGACACCGTCTCTATTAACGTCTTTGGATGAGCATAGTCACGGTGTTTCATCAGCCTAGTTTCGGCATATTGTTACATCTGTCTCATTTCATCCAACTAAGCTTATATTGGCAACAGGCAATTATGATTTTATTGTTAAGTTGTGGCGTATACTATTGGATGGCACCGGAACGATTTGTTTTGAAACTTTGCCTAGGTTCCGGGGTCCTGTAAAATCTGTTGCGTTCGATCCTACTGGTAACTTCTTAGTAACCGGCAGCTATGACGGGACTGCCAAGTTGTGTAGTATGTTATCAGACGGAACTATTTCAAATTGTGTATCATTACTGGGACACAATGGCAGTGTTGATTCTGTTGCGTTTCATCATAGTTTGCCTCTCTTGGCAACGGGCAGTTTCGACGGGACCGCGCGAGTATGGCTCATGAATCAGGTTGAATTAAATCCAGTGTGTATATCAATTGTGACGGAACAGAATGATAATATTACATCATTATCATTTCATCCCACAGAACCGTTACTATTAATTGGTAGTCATAATAATACAGCTAAATTATGGCGGATACAACCAAACGGTATGAAAGCAACTTGTGTCACTAATTTGAATGGACACCGTGACAAGATTACTTCTGTAAACTTTTATCAAAATGGGAAATTCTTATCAACTGCCAGTTTTGACAAAACAATCAATCTATGGATGATTGACAAGGAAAAAAAGTAATGCGGAACTTTTTTTTACTATATTCCATCAAAATAGAGTTAATACAATTGCATTTTGTGCGAATGGTAATTTTCTAGCTATAGGATCCGAAAATGGAACAGTTGCATTATTGGATCGTTGGTTATTGAATGACCGAGCAAGGTGTATACGTCTATTAGGTAGACAAAAAATGGCTAGATTTTTAGCAACAAAAATGTCTACTGGTGCGGATATGCATTTACATGCCAAACGTCTCAAAGAAATAATTGATAAAGTTGATGCTAAAAATGAAGCATTACATCTATCTCTAATGATTAATCCAGAGGCTCAAGGTAATACAAAGCATAATAAAAAAAAAAGAAAAATTGGTAGTTAGAGGAAACTATAGTCGGAGAAAATATAAAAAAATAATAATGGCTTATATAGAAAGAGTAGAAAATGTTTGTAATCATTAAAATTATGTATTTAGATTTTATATAACCTAAATGCGTATATTCATTATTAAATTTTTATGCTAGCATATTCTCCATTATTTGTTAAATTTATCTTATTATGAATAGTATCTTTCAATTTATCAAGATGTGTGATTACAATGATATGGTCATATAGGCTATATAATAAATCATAAATGATATTTATTTTGCCTAAATTTTCCATATCAAAACAGCTAAATGTTTCATCTAGTATAAATAGATCACATCTTGGTAACATTGTATATCTTAAACTTAAAACTCTAAAACTAAAATCTATCATAAATTGTTCCATGCCGCCAAATGTATCTAATCTGCTTTCTTTATTACTGTCTATTTTATATGTATACATAATTAAATCATTATTTTCTATATTTAATTTTAATGAAATACCAATAAGTGGAGATAAAATTTCACTCACACCATTACTAATATTTGCCAAATTATTTTCTAACAAGTATAGACTAAACCCTTTTACATTTAAAATTCCTTCTAAATATTCGTATCTACGTAATTCAATTATTACATCATTTAATGATTTCAATGTAGTTTCATAACATACTATTTTTCCATCTATTTCGCCAAGTTCTCTTTGTAATTCAGATATTTTAAATGAATTTGTATTATCTAATGATTTTAAGTTATCTGTAATATTATTAATTTCTTCTTGTATTTTGGCATTATTTATGATATTTTTATATATTTCTATATTTGTAATAATATTATTTTTTTCTATTTTAGCATTTTCAATATTTTTATTATAGTCATAATATATGTCTAATTCTTTTAATAATTCATTATATTTACTATAAGATGTAGTTAGTAATAATTGTCGTTGTTCGTTTAATTTTGTAATTTTATTATCTAAAATGTTATTATTTTGGATATTTATATTATTTTCGATATGAAATTTTTCTAATTCTTTTAATGCTAAATATTCATCATACTCTTTTTGATGTTGTGCTAATATCTCATATTCTTTTCTATTTTGTTCTTTACATTTATATTCTTCATATTTATCAATATGATTAAGTTCATCTTGTAATTCTAATTTTTGTTTATGTAAAATATTTTTAGAATTTAAAGCATTTTCAATTCTTCTTTCTTCAATATCGTAGTTATTTTTTTGTATTAGATATTGCTCATATTCAAATAAGATACTGTCGTCTATTTGTAGTAAACTTTTTTTAAGGTTTATTAATTCTGTCTGCATATTTATCAATTGAATTGTTTGTGGATTTTTGATACATATGTTACAATTTGGATTATATTCGAATTCAGTTTCAATTCGTTTTATGCTTTGTTCGAATATTACTATTGACGAATTAATTCGATTATTTGTAGCTAAATCATGTAAATAATTATTATATTTTTCTAATACGGTATTGTCAACATATATTATTTTTTTTATAATATCTATTTTTATGATATCATTTTCTATAATAGATATCAATTGATTACATTCTTCTCTAGTATATTTTGGTTTTTCAACGACATTAATATTGTGTAGTTTCATATTTAATTCTACTAATTTTAGTTTAATATCAACTGGAAATATTTTCTGACTAAGTTCAATAAATCGATTTTTGTCAAATTCGTCTAATGGTATTAAATGTTTTTTTTGTCGATTACAATCCATTATTTCTTCTAATATTAATTCACATTTTCTATCACGTTCTTTTAAGAATAAATTATTTTCTATTGTAATTTCATTTTGATATGGTGCATATTTAAATTCGTGAGTTTTTTCTATTATATCATTTAATTCATTCAATTTCTTTATATTTTCTATATGTTCATTATTGGTTATATTTTTTTGAATAGGAAATAATTTTTTATATAGTTCATTTAGTTTTTCGTTTAAATATTTTCTATCTTTATCATTTTTACATTCTGCTTCTTTTAATTCATATATTTCATTTTGTAAAAATTGTTTTTGTTTTTGTAATGCGGTAATATCAAAATTTTCTAGTGATTTTTTTAGTGTATTAACAATATTTTTATTTTTTTTGAAATTATCAAATGCGTTTGGATGCTGTTTCGTTAAGAAATCAAGATTAAATAATCTATACATAAATTCTTTTCTTTCTTTAGGTGGCATAGTTCTAAAACTTTTATTATCGAATTGTAAGCATAAACTATGAAATACAAAATCTTCGTATGAACCTATAATTTCCGAAATGAATAGTTCAGTTTCTTTTCGTTGTTTTCCGTCAAGACATTCTTTATTAAAACTTCTGTCATCCCATTTATAATTTCCATTAATATCTTCATTTAATTTATAAAAATGGCATAATATATCGATAGTGTTTGTATTTTTTTTCCTTACTACTGTTTTTTCTATCATATAAATATTGTTTTGGTTTGTTGAAAAATAAATGGTGCCACAACATTTATCTTGATTTTTATTTATTATATCGGGTTGTTTGTGTAACCGATTTGAAATATCTCTATTACCAGTGCTAAATAATATAAATGTTATAATATCTATAAAGGTAGATTTACCTGAACTATTAGGTGCAATTAGTCCATTGATTGCTTTGGTTGATAAATTTCTAAAATCAATTATATTATTAGGTCCATATTTATACATATAATCCCATTTCATGTATAGTAATGACCAGTGTATATTGTTTGATTTATCTGATGGACTAAAGTCGATATTTTTCATAACCCATTCAATGTCATTTTGTGATATATTAGGATATTGTTTTGTAATGTATATTAATAAATTTTCAGTTAAATTGTCTAATTTATTTGATATATGTTGTGTTTTATTTGTGTCCATATATAAATAATTAACTCGAGCATTTGGATATGTTTCTTTTATATATTTTTTGAATTTTAATAGGTTATGTAAATATTCTTTATCATTTTTTTCATTATAGTTACTTATTGATACTTGTAGATTACATTTACTTGGTATAGTAATATGTGTTTGTTGATTAAAAACAATTCTTATATATCGATAATCATTGGGAACTATTCTATAGATACTTTCTCTATTATGTATGTTCCATTCTAAATAACCATGATATTCGTCACATTCGCCAAAATTTTGACTTATTAAACTGCTTGAATATGCGATTGTTTTATTTTCATTTAGGTATTGAAATTTATGAATATCTCCCAACATAACGATATCGTATCCTTTAAATTCATTTATACTTTTTTCGCCACTAATTTTATATCCAATATCATTAACGGGTGTTCCTACACTGCCGTGATAAAGTCCTATCAATGTCTCATAATCTTCTTTAATAATGCTATCAGCATAAATAAAATCATTATCTAATAAGCTTGAAACTCCAAATATAATGTTATTGTATTTATATGTTCCGGTTAATTTTAGGTAAAATAGATTGTCTATAGTGTGTTTATTTAATATGCCACTCAAACTGTCCATTTTTTCCTTATTATTTAAAACAGCGTCATGATTGCCGGCGATAATAAATGTTGGCATAATATTGGCTAAATTTGTTAAAAACTCTAGAACTAATACGATACATTCGGGGGATAGTTCATTTTTATTGTGTAATATATCTCCACAGCATACAATAATTCCGGGTTCTGATGTGCGTAGCATTGTATAAAAATTGGAGAATACTTCTTTGTATATGTCATGTAGACTATTTAGTCGTATATGTATATCACTACAATGGTAAACTTTTTTAATTATTTTATGTGGTATATTTTCCAAAATGGTATTTTGTGTTTGTTTTTGTATTTGTATTTCATTTATTAGTTCTGGTTGTTCTTGATCAATTCCATTATTCTTTTTAAGACGTGTATGTTTACAATTATCTATAACAGATTTATTTTTACTTTCTCTTCCACAGTGTTTACAGTAAAACATTTTTATTTAAAAATTATAGTATTATAATCTTTAATATAAAATGAATATATCAAATGCTTTAAAAATTTTTAATGAATATTATTCGGTGGATGAAAAATCGACAATAAAAATCCCTACTTCAGTAGTTTTCAATCGTATAGCAAGTGAATTAAATCTACCTAGACTATCCAATATAGAAATGAGTGAAATAATAGCTACATTTGATTTAGAGAAGAAGTCGACTACGTATTCAAATTATAGAAATAGTCTATTGGATAAATTAAATGAAGGCAGTATTTTCATAACAATTACTAAAGATTTTAAGAAAGAATTTGTTAAAAAATATAATAATCATGATAGAATAGTAATAAATGCTTTTACGAATGTAGTTGAAAAAGTTATTCCGGATAATTTTATTCAAAACAAGTTACAATTAGTTAATCAGGTTCATAATACCAAAAATAGGGAAGAGTTATTAGATTTATTGAAAGACTTTATTGAAAAACATGATGATACTGGTTTAATCACGATGATTGAAAATAAAAAAAGGAAAGATGAGACATTTAATCGAATAAATGATAAAAAAATCATTATATTTCAGTAATGGTAAGTCGCTGAGAGTTGTCAGTATACCAATCTAATAATATAGCTTGAAGAACATCTATTAAATTATCAGTAGATTGATACAATATTTTATTTACACCGTCATATCCGAACCATTTGTTTAAGCTTGATATATACCATATATATGTATCGTTATAATCACGTATAAAATCATCTTGAAATATTCTTAAAAAGTTTAAATCATCAATGTTTGGTGTCATCCAAAAATTGTCAATTAAGCTCATACCACTGGTAGATGGATTTACTGGAAATTGATATATTGATGATTGTATTTGTTTACTTATGTTTACATCATCAATAGTAGTGATTGTGTTTGATATTGTTCTAGTTTCGTAATTGAATAATCGTATATATGCAAAACTATAATGTTGTTTATTATATTTTACAGTCCATCTGTAAATCATATTATTTGTTTCAAATTGAAATAATCCGGGAAAACTGCTGTTAAATTCTAAAAATTTTAAAAAATTATTTATTGAATAAAAACTGCGTATTCTATTATTATTATCAAGAAATTGTATTAAATAATTAGGTAGCATATATATTATATGATTGATAGTTTTTCTAATTTTTTAGTTAATTTTATAATTTTAGCTGAGTAAAATTTTTGTAAGTGGTAAATCCTACGTTTATTGTTGTAATATTGTCTTTCTAATTTTTCGACATCATTGCGTTCTTTATGATTATTAATCCCATATTTATTCCATAGATTTAATGAATATAAAATGAGACTATTTGTTTTTTCTAAATTTTCTATAGTATATATTTGTGGATTAAATATAAAGTGTATTTTTTTAATAATATCTGCTTCATTATTAGATTGCCACCAATATAATCCTTTATTTATCATTCTATATATTTAATTAAATATTTATTATTTATATAGAATATAAATGGAAGATTTTAAAAAGAAAATTTTGATTTTAATAAATCAAGAGTTTATGAAGAATTATTTTAATTATAAGGAGGATTTAAAAAAAATAAATACTAAGGATGATTTAGTATTATGGATTAATTATAACCGGCATTTATTTAATATTTATTTTAGAAAAGATCTGGACAAAATTTTAGATGAATTATCTAATCAAAATTAATCCATCCTAATATATATAATTGAAATGGATTGTAATCATTTAAGTTTATAATGGATGAATTTAAATATTGAATTTTAATTTTTCGGGAGTATGGTTTATTCCATAATAAATCGTCCCAATTTTGTTCGCTAATATAAATGTATTTATTTGTAATGTTTGATACAATCGCTACATGTCCTGTTTTATAATTATTATTTTTGTCCCAAATAATGATTGAACCAATATTTGGTAATACATTATTAGTTTGATTATTATAAATTAATTTATATGGAATTGTATTTTTATGTATTATATGTATAAATTTTAATTGGTGTGTTGTAAACATCATATATGCCATATCTATTTGTTCAAATGTAATATTATAATTTATAATAAGCCATCGTCGAATATATTCTACACATTGCCATTTAATTCCGCAATAAATATTATTAAATATAACTGAAATTGTGTGTTTATTTTTTTCGCTATGTTTGGATGAATATGCTATTACTCCATAATTATCGATACCTATTATTTGTCCAAAGGGTTGTTCCATATATAATATCATTTTTTATTAATAAAAAGTGTGTAGTGTATTTTTATTTTTTGGAATTTATTAGTGTTATTTCTGTATATGGTTTCTTAGTATATTTGTCTATTCTTTTAGATTTATAATTTAATTTACAGTATTGAGGATAAATAGTAGTTAATTTTTTGGCGCATAAATCTGCGTCATTCCATCTTTCAGGATTATTTAGTCCTCCATGTCCTTGATAATAATTAGTTTTTAATGTAATATTATCAAATCTTATATTTCCTCCATATTTATCAAAATATCTAATAGATCTTTCATAATCTTCTTTATTTTCAACATGAAGTATATTAGCATTTCTATCATTATAATATCCATAAAAACATCCTACAATATAACATAATTTTTTTGTAATAAATTCATTATAATTTATAGTACTATATTTCATAAAAAATGGATTATCTACTGGATATATTCCAAATAATTTAAATTTATGTAAATCTAATAACATATAACCTAAATTAATTAGATCTATTAAACTACTTAATGGATTTAAAACTTGACCCAATTTACGATTTTTATATAAATTATCAACAGTTATATCAATAGATTTATCTTTTAATTTTTTATCTAATTTCACATTATCTAGATGACATTCATATAATTCATACACATCATCATCAAAATTTACTACTTTACTATTTTCACCAAAAAAATTAGATATATATTCTAATTGAAAACGTTTCCCTAATTCAGTATTACTATTTATTACATTATAACCTCTATCAATCGTATCCTTATATTTTACATATTGTTCATCATTATGAACAAAGATATACACTATATCTTTTGGAATATTATGTTTCTCTAATAATGGTATAGTAGATTTTAATAAAGTATCTGGTCTATTATAACTAGGTATCGCTATTTTAAAATCTATCATTATAGTTATTATATTAGAAATTAATACACAACTTTAAACTAAATATTATTTTACACTACACTTTACTATTTTTTATACAATTTTTTATACAATTTTCTATAGTTTTTTTAAAATCTTAGACTATACTTATAAAAAGTATCTTAGACTATACTTATAAAAAGTATCTTAGACTATACTTATAAAAAGTATCTTAGACTATGTTTTTAATGTTTTTTGAATAATCTTAGACTACAATTTATAGAATATTGTCTAAAGTTTTAGTATTTTTTTAAAAATCTTAGACTACATTTTATAGAATATTGTCTAACGTTTCTTTGTTTTTTGAAAAATCTTAGACTACAATTTATAGAATATTGTCTAAAGTTTCTATGTTTTTAAAACATATTATACTATAGTTTTGTCTAGAGTTTTAGTGTTTTTTGAAAAATCTTAGACTACATTTTATAGAATATTGTCTAAAGTTTTATTGTTTTTAAAAGATATTATACTACAATTTATAGAATATTGTCTAAAGTTTTAGTATTTTTTAAAAAATCTTAGACTACAATTTATAGAATATTGTCTAAAGTTTTAGTATTTTTTAAAAAATCTTAGACTACAATTTATAGAATATTGTCTAAAGTTTTAGTATTTTTTGAAATTGTTAGACTACATTTTTTATAGTATTGTCTAAAGTTTTAGTATTTTTTAAAAAATCTTAGACTACATTTTATAGAATATTGTCTAAAGTTTTATTGTTTTTAAAAGATATTATACTATAGTTTTCTCTAAAGTTTTAGTGTTTTTTTGAATAATCTTAAACTAAATTTTTATAGAAAGTTGTGTAAAGTTTTTATGTTTTACTAATTTTTCTGATATAAGCCGTTAATTATTTTATAGTATAACTATATAATGATATCATTTATTGTAGCAACGGTAGCTCCAATAGTAAATTCGATTCAATTATTTCCGCAATTATATAAAACGTATATAACAAAAAGTGTTAAAGATTTATCATTATATTCCTTATCGCTAATTTTAATGACTAATTTGTTATGGTTGTTACATGGTTATTTTATATTTG
>Ga0214923_10004516_pt1 | contig 16759 bp, 14 predicted proteins | sample LL1510_MetaG_FD_177993 | JGI IMG/M metagenome (GOLD analysis project Ga0214923, IMG submission 177993) | Freshwater microbial communities from Lake Lanier, Atlanta, Georgia, United States - LL-1510 | ecosystem: Environmental > Aquatic > Freshwater > Lake | place: USA: Georgia | collected...
GATATGTCCAAAGCCGAAGGCGGGGCCAAAGCCGAAGGCGGGGCCAAATCACGTCCTGTACCCAAACTAAAAGTTCGCAAACAAAAAAGACAACAATTATTAGATTTGACACCGAATGAAACCGCCAGATTTCGAGAACTCACAGAAAAATCAATGGTTGAGCCAAATAAACAGTTGCGCACCACCACTTTGGAAAAGATTTATTTGGGTAAGTTTCCCATTATGGTTCAGTCCAATTTTTGTGTCCTACATGGTCTCCCCGCTGAAGTTCGTCATAGTATGGGTGAATGCAAAAACGATATTGGCGGATATTTTATTATTGATGGTAAAGAGAAAACCGTTATCGCGCAAGAAAAATTCGCTGATAATATGCTTTATGTCCATAAAGTGGACGACGGCGTATATTTGTGTTCCGCGGAAATTCGATCGGTAAGCGAGAACGTTTCAAAACCCATACGGACACTGGCTGTAAAATTAGTCGCGCCCACGCCTTCTTATACGTTTAAAAATATCGTTGTTACTGTTCCAAACGTTCGTAAACCAGTTCCTCTTTTCATTTTATTTCGCGCACTAGGCGTACTATCTGATAAACAAATTATAACCATGTGTTTGTTAGATATGGATAAATACGATAATTTGGTAGATACGTTTATACCCTCGGTCCACGACGCGGGAGGTATCATGACCCAACGAGACGCTCTTAATTATATCGCAATATTGACGAAGGGCAAAACTGTTTCGCACGCGCTAGAAATCTTGGCGGATTATTTTTTGCCTCACGTGGGAGAAGTGAATTTTTTAGATAAAGCCTATTATTTGGGTTACATGACTCACCGACTTTTATTGGTGCATAGTGGTATGGAACAATCCACGGACCGCGATAATTTCAAATATAAACGTATTGAATTGGTAGGTTCTCTCATTCACGATTTATTTCGCGAATATTATACGATGTTACAAAAACATGTGCTCCTGTTCTTTGATAAAAAGATTAATTTGAATCAATCGCTTTATTCGAATCGTCTATTTGGTCTAGTCCAAGAATATTATCGCGAGGTGTTTCGCGAACGTATTGTGGAAGCCGGTTTTAAAAAGGCGTTCAAGGGAAATTGGGGTGCGCAAACGCACACAAAGCGTATAGGCGTCGTACAAGATTTGAACCGTCTTTCTTTCAATAGCGCGCTCAGTCATTTGCGTAAAACGAATTTGCCTTTGGACGCCAGTGTGAAATTGGTGGGACCGCGCGTCTTACATAGTTCTCAATGGGGATTCCTCGATCCGATTGATACGCCGGATGGCGGCAACATCGGTCTTCATAAACATTTGTCGATTTCTACTTATATTACCAAAGGTATTTCGAGAGAACCTTTTATTAAATGGTTACGTGAAAAAGTCGATATGAAGTTGCTCGAGGATTGCACGCCTTTTATGCTATCCACGATGACGAAAGTGATTTTAAATGGACTTTGGGCGGGCGCGGTAACTGAGCCTATAGAAACGGTGGCTAAAATTAAATTATTTCGTCGAAACGCGCTTATACCTATTTACGTAAGCATCACTTTCGATATTCGCCAAAATACGATTTTTATGTACACGGACGCCGGTCGATTATGTAGGCCCATTTTTTATTTGGAGCACTCGCATCGCGATAAGTTCATTCGCGAAAGCGAGACGGTCACTGGAACTAAGAAAAAGTGCGACGCGCTCACTTGGTCCGACGTAATAAATAAAAAAATTAGTGATTGTGACTTTGTATGGACGGATCTAATCTGCGGGTTCAATAAAAAAACAAAGGATAATTTTCATCCGAACCACTATCAAATGTACGAATTAGATGAACTTTATGAGAACATTAGTCAGGATAAAAATCCGGCGCAATATAAAAAATTCTTAGAGAATAAGGCTATTATTGATTATATCGATTGTAGCGAAAGCGAGAACGCGCTTATCGCGATGAATGATCACGAACTTAAAACAAAACCCTATCATTATACGCATTTGGAAATCCACGAATCCTTTATCTTCGGCGTCATGTGTAATATGATTATCTTTCCTGAGAACAATCCAGCCACTCGTAATTCGTTTTCTTGTGGACAGAGCAAACAGGCGGTTTCGCTCTATCATACGAATCATCAAGTGCGTATGGATAAAACCGCCGTTGTTCTTAACTCGGGACAATTGCCTTTGGTAAAATCACGTTATTTGGAATATATTAATCACGAGGGAAACCCGTACGGCGAGAATGCTATTGTCGCTATTATGTGTTATACTGGTTATAATGTAGAAGACGCTATGTTGGTGAACGAGGGTGCGCTGAAAAAAGGCCTATTTCGCACAACATATTATAGTACGTATGAAAGCCACGAAGAGAAATCTATGCAAGGCGAAGAAAAAGTTGAGAACATTTTCACCAATATCGAGAACGATAGCGCAGTGCTTAAAACAAAAGCGGGTTACGATTATAGTAAATTAGATAAATATGGTCTTATTCGCGAGGAAACGCCGGTTGACGAAAAAACGGTATTAATTGGTCTCGCGTCATCCAGTCCTTCGATGAAAGGTATCAAACTCGACATTTCAAAAACACCGAAAAAAGGTCAGCTCGGAACTGTTGATAAAACGTTCATTACAGACAGCGAGGAGGGTAAACGAATAGCCAAAGTACGAATTCGTGAAGAGCGCATTCCGAATATTGGAGATAAGATGGCTTGCGCATTACCAACTCAACAAGTTTTAACTCATTTGGGATGGATTGAAATAAAAGATATTGATATAAATTTACACAAGGTTGCGACTTTGGATAAAAAAGGCAATATGATTTACGAACATCCTGTTAATAAATTCGAATACGATCATTGCGGGAAAATGTATAGCGTCTCAAACAAACAAGTAAATGTTGTTTGTACTCTTAATCATAAATTATATATTAAAAAACGCGATAGAAAACAATTCGAATTAATCGAAGCTGAACACGTAATAGGAAAAATGGTAAGATTTAAAAAAACCATGGAAAATGTTTATCCAGACGTTGAATTTATGGTTCTCGGAGAGAAGAAATTTAAAATGGATGATTGGTTACAATTATTAGGAATGTTTATATCAGATGGATCGGTAAATAATAGAGCAGTGGTTTTGTCTGCGCATAAACAAAGAAAAGTCGATTTTAATACACATATATTAACAAAATTAGGAATTGAATATTTCCATGATAGATATAATGGATATTTTGCTATAAACATAGGTAAAAACAAAGAAATATATGATGAGTTAAAGAAATATCATTTGGGCGCATTGAACAAACATCTTCCTGATTATGTTTGGAATTTATCAAAGAGACAATGCATAATTTTATTAGAAGCGTTAATGGAAGGCGACGGACATACATATAAAGACGGATTTAGTAGATATGGAACAATAAGTATTGAGTTGGCGAATAATGTTTCTAGATTAGCGGTTCATTGTGGTTGGTCGGGAATAATAAAAATCGCAACGAAAGCGGGAAGCGGACACCATACTATAACAGGAACGATGGGTTACAATAAAGACAAATCACATGAAATCGTTAGTAAACATGATTATTATAAGATTAGCATTATTAGAAAACAAAATGAACCGTTCATTAATAAAAAGACAAACGCATCTAACGAAGAACGCTTAATAGATTATGAGGGTAAAGTTTATTGTGTAGAAATGCCCTCGTCTCATTTATATTACATGAGAGAAAACAATTTCGCACCATCTATGCTCATAGGAAATTCGAGGGCTGGGCAAAAAGGGACCATCGGTTTAGTTGTTCCCGAACAGGACATGCCTTTTACTCGTGACGGCATCAGACCGGATATTATTATTAATCCCCATGCGATACCGTCTCGTATGACTATCGGACAATTAGTAGAATGCATCACAGGCAAAGCATGCGCGCAATATGGCGCTTTTGGCGATTGCACGGCGTTCAATAATGACGGTACAAAGATTGGTGTGTTTGGTGAGATGCTGACGCACGCTGGATTTCACTCGAGTGGAAATGAGATTTTGTATAATGGTATGACCGGAGAACAAATTAGCACGGAAATTTTTATGGGGCCCACGTATTATATGCGTTTAAAACACATGGTAAAAGATAAAATCAATTATCGCCCTCTAGGCCCTCGCACTGCTCTAACTCGTCAACCAGTCAGTGGTCGCGCGAACGACGGCGGTCTTCGCATCGGAGAAATGGAACGCGATGTTCTCCTTTCGCACGGAATAACTGATTTTTTGAGAGAGTCGATGATGGATCGCGGTGATAAATATAAAATCGCAATTTGTAATACGAGCGGAATGATATCTATATATAATCCGGCGAAGAATTTATTTATAAGTCCAATGGCGGATGGTCCGATCAAATTTACAGGAACATTGGACGGAAAATCTATGAATATTGAGAACATTACAAAGTTCGGCCGTGATTTCAGTGTAGTGGAAGTTCCATATACGTTGAAATTATTAATACAGGAATTACAGACGATGAATATTCAGATGCGCATAATAACAGAAGATAATATTGAGCAATTGGAGAACATGTCGTTCTCGAAAAACATTAATAAACTATTGTATTCTTCTGAGGTTACCCCGCAATCTATAATTACGGAAATAAAAAATGTATTAAATAATAAAAAACCAACGGATCCAATTCCTGGTTCTTGCGAACAAACAAATGATCAGCCTATTCAATACGCAGAAACTTCTCCTGCATATCAACCAAATAGTTTTTCAGTTATTACAGACGATTCGCCAAAATATAACCCAGAAGAGCATGAAGATGTGAAAAAAGATTCGCAAGATATATTATTTTTATCGCAAAATATAGGGAATACCCAAGAGGAGTTTTCGCCACATAGTCCAGATGAACCTCCTCCGACCGAGTTTTCGCCACATAGTCCAGATGAACCTCCGCCTTTTAAAGGCGGCGATAAAGTTCATTATCGCGGAGACAAAAGACCAGAAAGAATATGGTCGATAGAAAAGGTAGGAGATAATTTTATAACTATTACTACTGAAGACGGTTACGGTATTAATGCTGAAGATAAAATAAAAGTAGTAGAACCTTTTGATTTATATCGCGAAAACGATTACAGTTACAATTTAATGCCTACAAATCAAAACCGAATGTCTATGGTTTCAGCGCAAGAAAATAAAATGTTCTCGAATTCTGTTCCAGCAGGAATAAATTTTGCCCCAGTTATAAAAATAAATAACGGCGGCACCGAATATTCTGTGGATCCTGCAGGCGAAGCTCATCCCAAAATATCTTTAGATAACACGGATAAAAATATTCCGCTCATCGAGCCGGCTAAAAACATAGTATTTAAAAAAGACGCTTTCGAACCATCTTCTGTTTTTCAAAAAGAAGAACCGCTTAAAAACAATAATATAAACGAATCAAATAGCGGAGGTGGTGGTATATTAAGTGGAATTAAAGATTTCATCATTAAAAAACTAGGTTAATGCCGTAAAAATTGATTACGAATAATATAAAAACATAGTTTTATATTATAGCAATGTCGACAACAAGTAATCGAATTCTTTCCGTATTCAAGTCGAGAAAAACGATTTTAGAATTATTGGAGAAACAGGGTTTTGATATTAAATCCTATGTTAATTTTAGCATTAACGAAATTGACGCTATGTATACAAATGCACAATTAGATATGTTATTAACAAATGAGGGCAGTAATAAGAAGGCTTATATTAAATATTATTTATCTGCGAAACAGATAAAACCAGATAGTTTAGATGATATTATTGAAGATTTGTTTGATATTGAAAATGTACTAAAAAAAGACGACATTTTAATTGTGATTATCGAGGATGAACCGAATGATACGATTATAACAAAAGTAAAGTATTTGTATGATAGAAACGGAATATTTGTGGTGATTCATAACATAAAACGTCTACAATTTAATATATTGAATCATAGGCTAGTACCATCCTGTGAAATATTAACAGAGACGGAGGTGGAGGATCTAAAAAAGAGATACAAATTAACTAATACGATGCAACTACCCGAAATATCTAGATTCGATCCTCAAGCTCTGGCTATTTGTTTGCGTCCAGGACAGGTATGTAAATTTGAACGAGACAGTTTAACGGCGATGAAATATGATTATTATCGTGTTTGTGTGTAGCAAAAAATCTTTAGATTATATAAACGTATGTCTTCAGAAATAGTAGCAGCATTTAGTCCAAATGATTTTTTTTACGTGAAAGCTGAAGAAAACAAAACCATGCCCAATGCTAAAAATTGTGAAGATTTAATAAAAAACCCTCCGCAAAATTGTGATGCGAATCCTACGCAACAATGCTTGGACTCTGAATTGTGTTTAAATAAAAAACATGCAAATAAATTGTATGTTGTTCAAAATAATAATGGAGGCTCAGATCAACGATATCTTGATGTGAAAACAGAATATAATGACGCTCTTTTTAATAGTTTTAATTTAGGAGTAGGCATTATAATAACGATAGGAATTATATATACAAAATATATATATATTAAAACCAATCCATGAATTCTATGCCTATAATTGAAGGGTTGACCACTTCTATTCCAGCAACAACAAAAACAAACGACAATATTAATGTAAAAGTCTTATACGACAATTTCATATTGGATTTAAAAAATTTTTTAAACGACTATAAAAAATATACGGAAAATTCTAATGATTTAGATCTAAATTTATCTGCGCAAAACAGTTTAAATAAAGTAGTAGAAAGTATGCAAAAATACCACGACATTTTATCTAGCGCGAAAGTGTCGGGCACTCAAAATTTAAATAATAATATTAATGAATTACGAAATATAATTAAAGAAAAAGAATTAGTAATAAAAGAAGATAGAAATTCAGTATACGGAGATTACATTATTAAACAAGAAACTTCATACTATTATAATATGATGTTAAGCATTGTTATGGCTTGTGTTATTTATTATATATTTTTCGAAATATCTTACTCAAAATAATAAAAAATTTGTTATTTAGACTCAGTGAAAGAATTTCTCAATTTAATATAAAATGTCTGATATTAACAATTATAATAATTATTATAATAAACATTCAAAAAACATCGATTCTTTGTTGGAACATGAAAACCGTTTTGTTTCGTCTAATATAAACAATCATCTAGACGCAGCATATAATAGTACTGATTTAAACGAAATAAGAAAAGAAGATGCAGAATTCTATAGAACACAGGAAAATTATTTGTATATTTTAGGAACAATAACGTTTGCGATAGTTTTTTTAGGAGCGATAGTTATAATTAAAAATTAGACATTATTTTATGTCCTTGAATATTTACGATATTCAAGGGGGATTTGTAGAAATTAAGATGCAAAATTGTTATTTGATTCGGCCTTTTACACCCTTGAAGATTATAAACAATTGAAGGCGGTTTAGTCTTCAAGGGTTTAATTTTTAGAGGGTGTAAATGTTGATCGATGTATAAATATATTATGATATATTATAAAATTAATGGAAACTACGAATGGTACATTCGACGCTATAATATCAGATTTAAATAATTTAAATACCAAATACGGATCTACTTTAGATATTAGCAAATTAATAGTTGGACTCAATCAAATAAAATCTTATAATGATAATCAAGATATTATGGATAACGTTTTAGAAAAAGAAGACAAAGAGTTAAACGATAGACTAAAAAAAATGAATTATACAATAGACACATCTAAGCGAAACTATATTTTAAACGAAAGTGTAAGGTTAAAGACTGCGGACTATAACGTGATGTTATACTATTTTATATTAATGATGATGTTAATAAGCTTTTTATTAGTATTTAATAAATTAATACCTATTTTTCCTAGTGCTATTATGGAAATGTTTATAATAGTTATTGTTTGTACATTTTTATTTTTAATATATAAAAAATATGTTGATATTGCGAATCGCGATATTATAAATTATAACGAGGTTTCGCTTGTTTATCCTGATAATGTTTCTTTAAATGATAAACAAATAGCTGAATTAAATAAACAAAATTCCGGAAATGGGACATTATTTAATTTGAATCCAGTCAAATGTGATCAAAATAAAGAAATGCCCGTTAATATGACCACAACACCCGTTAATATTACCACAACACCCGTTAATATGACCACAACACCCGTTAATATGACCACAACACCCGTTAATATGACCACAACACCCGTTAACGCGAACACAGGTATAGAAAATACTTTAGCATCTTCTAATAATACAACACCAATACTAACTTCAGGTGTAACAGCGCTTGTTACCGATAAAATCGCTCGAACGACAAAACCAAATATTACTCAAAACGCATTTACATTGATGAAAGACGCAGAACCTAATTCATTTTATGAATATTCAAATTATTCGGTGGTTTAGTAATTATTTTTATCAATATTTAATCCTAGTGATATATTAAATATAATATATAAATGAACACCACAACTATCAAACCGACCACAACTATCAAACCGACCACAACTATTTCGCCTACAATAAACGTAGAAACTAGTAAAACAACGAAAACGAACAATACAACAACGGTAACACCTATTATGTATACTACAAAAACAAATAAAATAACTACAACTCCCATTTCGATTCCAGGATTATCGAGTTATAATTTAATTAAATCCCAAAACGCACAGTTATCAAATATGATAACAAATTCGTCAAATGAAAATAATAAACATAACCAAAAATCTATTTATCAACAAGGCGATATAGCTCTTTTGAACACTATTAATAATTATTTACTTGTTTTTTATTATTTGATTCTTGTCGCGTTAGTATATTTCATTTATTTCGACAAAGAGTATTCTATATTTAAAAAAATATTGATATTAGCTCTATTTGCTTCTTATCCGTATTTGGCGAATTTAATAAAATACTATGTGGTCAAATTCTTTCTATACGTATATTCCATAATTAATATCAATGTGTATGAAAGTGGTGAATGGTAAAAAAATATTGTATCAATATATTTTTTTACAGATCATGCGAATCAAGCCCTAGGTTCCCGATGAATAATGGTAATAAAAAAGTCCAAATGCGAGGAGGGGGTACGGGTACAGAGGCCACGAAGTGGCCTCCAACCTTACAACGCAAAGCGTTGTTGAGGGGAACCTGGGGCTTGCTTCGCATACCCTCGCATTTTACAGATCATTAACGCTAATATTATCGCTAATCGTGCTCGTGTCGCTGAAAGCCGTTGGCCCGTTGTTGTCGTACTTGATACGAACGCCTTCCCATACCTGATTCTTCTGTCTACCAAATTGTTTATCCATATATTCGTGTATGTCTTTTGGATTTGGACATCCTTTACCATTACCGTAGGTTTCACGATACCAGTTATTGAACTCCATGGTAACCTCCTTCTTGCGAATCTTGAAGATACTGGTTGTGTCGCCTCGCTTATCTCCTTCACGCTTCGTCTCCACCTTATCGCGAATGAATTCGGCCAAGAAGTCTTGGTTCTGACGGTATTCATTGCTAGCGCCCATGACCCTCTCGCAAATGTTCACAATACCCTCGGTCTTGAACGCATGTTCGACCAACATTGCCGCGAAAATCTCCTTCCAGCTATCGAACTTCTCTTGAATGTTCTTGTCGATCTTGAACTGATACGGCTTTCCAGGATCATCGTCAGTTGGCGTCTCCGTAAATAGAGCTTCGAAAGGCACCACGCAAATGCGACGCCAAGTGCCGTGATCGTTCGAACCGATCTCCATCATTGTGTTCGAGCAAACCGCCAATTTAAATTGGGGATTAAACGTAACTGCTTGTAACATATAAGGAGCACGAGCCTGAATACTGTCTCCTCCAGTAAGTTCCTTCATTTTACCTTCATTCAACTTTACTCCTTTCTCGGGTTCTTGCATTACCGCGAATCTTACACCCTTCAACTGAACAATCTCAGGTGAGAGACCTCCAATGCGAACGCGCTCGCCAGTGACCAGTGAAAGAGGTACCTCACCTTTGTAATCGCCCAAAACGAGCTTCATTAAATCAATGAGTTTCGATTTACCGTTCGATCCGCCGCCAATAAACATATTGAAAGTCTGATTTGAAGTCGTCCCGATCAGCACGGAAGCCAAATAATCGCGCATATAATTGTATAATTGTTGGTCGGGGAATAGTTGTTTGAAGAAGTCCTCAATTTGATTGATCATTTTCTTGTCGCGCGCAGGATCAATAGGACAATAGTCTATTCCTGTGCACTTGCTAATATAATCGTCGGGACGACCCTTACGGAAAATCTTCTCCTTGAAATCGACAACGCCGTTATTGAAACACAACAAATAAGGGTTTGTGTCTAGCTTGTTCAAGAAGTTGCTGTCGTAGAACAAATCACGCGCCTCCGTCATAATGTTCTTTTTCTCGCTGGTGCGATTCAATCGCTGGCAAATATTCAAAATGCGCTGGCTGCGAATTTTGCGAATATTCGACTGCTCGTCATCGTTTCCATCCTCGGGCGATGGAGCAATCGCGGTCATCATACCATTGAGTTGACCGATCGTTTTCTTATTATAAAGTTCACGCATTTCCGTCGAAATCATCTTGCGAAGAGTAGATCCCGTCTCATCTTCGATCCAGCGATTGTTCGTGTAATAATACCAAACGTTGGACTTAATGCTCGAGCAAACAAAGAGGTCCTTGTACAGAACATGAAGCACCTTCGCCAGATCCCAATCTCCGCACTCGCCCTTGTTTGATTTATCCTTGCAGGATGCGCCTGTCCCGCTAATCGTCTTTTCCAAATAATAATCGATGCTTTCGTCGCGAATCTCCAAGTACTTTTCGTATGCATCTTGCTTTACCCAATGCATAAGTGATCGCTTAGTAACTCCGCCACTAAGCTTGCGCATGTCCATTTTCGCCCAAGTATCACACAATGACGGAATATCGTTGAATTTGAAATTCTTTGCTTGAGAACTCATCTTAATCCAACTGATCAACAAACGCCCCTCATCATCGGAATTTTTCAAAGCCCAGCCGACGCGAATCCATTTTGCGTAACTACCGTCTTCGTAATAAGAAGACGGAAGAGCGAGCGCATATTCGTGTGCTTCCTTTACGTCATAGTCGATGTTTTTTATGTTTTCCAAGAATGCCGCCACGAGAACGTCGAGCTCGTCTTGCGAGCGGATATTTCGAATATATGAGGTCATGTTCGAAGAAAGGAACGCGCTGTCGAACATTTGTGCGTTACTACGAACCACAGTTGCTACAGGCTTTGAGTTCAGTTTGCCGGTGCTTGTCCCGCGAACACGCTTATATTCGTTATAAACGGCCGCGAAATCGTTCTTCATGAAGAACGAAGGAATGTTTGTGTTCCTTACCGAAAGCGAGGCAATGTTGTCGGCGACCGAGAACTCAGACAGTTTGATCGGCTCAATCCTGAACTCTTGGATATCCGGATTATACTGAATATCATAAACGTAAGTCAATTCGTACGCATCATGGTCAGGCTTTCTACTCCCGAAAAGCTGAACGTTTGTGTAACCTACAGTAATTCCTTCGTCGAATACATCTTCCCACTTATTAATAATGGGCAAGTTATCCCATTTCGAGCTAATCTCCTTCATCACACGATCGCGCAAAATGATCTGTACAGTTCGATCGGCTTTAAGACCAATCATCAAGTGGATTCCGTCCTTAGTTTTACTTTTATCGGCGAGTCGGTTCACAGACGGTTTTTGCATTAGGAACATCTTGAAAGATTGTTCCTCGTCAAATTGATATATCTTTTTCAGTTCGTCTAAATAAGTATCCATGAGATCGTCAACATAATCTTTATCCAAAATCCTCTCTTCGACTGCATGTTCAAAGTGGAAATCTAGATCTACGTAAATAGGACCGTCTTTTTCGAGTTGTTTTTCCGTCAAATATTCTGGTTCTCCTGCATCAAAAACCTTTTCGGCGTAAAGAGGCAGGAAAGTTGTGAGATATTCGTCGTCGCTTACATGATAAGACCCGCCGTATAGTTTTTTCTCTTTATTTTTATCTCCTATTCTAGTGTTAGTTACTGGTTGAGGAGCGTCTTTTTGAACATAATGAGATTTTAGATAATTTTCATATGCTATCGAAGAAAACGCGGTCACTGATGCTTTTGTTACTGGTACTTTCTTGACGATCTTCATTGGATATAATTATGAGATATTTTTATTAGGATTTTTAAATTCAATTTTCAAGGGGCAAGGGAACCAAGGTTCCCTTTGAAACCCTCCTTTTAATTCATTTATAGGTAGCGTTGCTCTTGAATGTCTCATTGCGAAAAACAAAGTAGGATATTTAAGTAAAAATAAAAGGAGAACCTCTTTTTATTTTTAAGGGATTCGCTTGTTTATTCGTGTCCTGACTTACATCTCGTATATTGAGCAATTATTTGTTATAATAACGCATAATATATTCATTTATATATATTATGAATAAAAACGAGGGTTATATTTTGTTATCAAACGTATTAACAGAAGAAGAATTAGAATACGGATTATCTAGTATAAAAGATAATAAAGTGAATTATTCAATAGCGAAACATTTCATCGACGACGTATTTTTACCGAAAATTAAAGAAGAGTCAGACATTATAACAGACCCAATTTACGTAAAATTTCGATTAAGTAACAATAACAACTCCACCGACGCTTCAACGTTTCATGGTGATGTTTATAACAACACAAATAGTGAACTTTTACCCATTTATACGTGTTTGTGCTATTTTGATGATGCGCAATTAGAGATAATTCCCGGAAGTCATAAATACAATAATGCAGGGCTGAGCTTCGAAAGTTATAATAAAAAACAAATTATAACCGTTAAACGAGGCGACATATTAATATTTCATTCCAATATACACCATCGAGGGATTAATTATAATAAAACGGAAAATCGTCGTTTGTTACAAGTTTTTGAAGTATTTCCGGATAAAGAAACGTATAATGAACACGTTTCAAAATTGGTAACAGTTATAACCTCAGAAAACTTTTTAATCAAAAATTTTATAAATCCGCTTTTATATGAAATTTCAAAGAGTTCGGACGCGATTGATTATATCACAATGTTTCATTATGTTTTAATGTATAACGATTTACATTATAAAATTGCGCTTATTGATATATCTCCTTACGATAAAATGGATAAATATATATCTTATGAACCGGGTAGACGCATACGTTTTGAAGACATAGAAAACGACGAAGATCTTAATGTAAATATAATATGCGAAGGTGGCGCGAATACCATGTCGTGTAGCAATTATTATTTGTATTTTTACATAATTTATTGGATACTCAGTCTGATTTTATTATACGCCATCGCGAAAATATGGTACCGAGGTTATAAGGTAAAAAAAATATCTACTTATTTACGCGGATTATTATAAACCGATGAACATTTAAAATGGGACACTAAGTGTCCTATTTTAAGTGGTTATCGGTCTACGCGTCGCCGGACTTCCAAGTCGTATCGCACTCAACACACATATACAAATACCTCAAATTATCATCGTCGTAACGCATATAAATAACTTCAGTGGGAATCTTATGCTCTGCACCATTCGTCTTGCATTCGCCGTTAGGACACTTCATGTTGAAAATACGAGGTAGAGTCGGGTCCAACTTTGTATATTGATTAATGATATGGTTAAATTTTTGTTCCCCCTTTTTAAACTGTGTATTTAATACACAAACTCCTTCCTCGTTAATCGTTTCGTCCTTGTTGCCGCAGTAACGGCAATAATAATTAAGCTGATTTTGGTTATCGGCATTGATGCCTATATAATACATATTATCGCACTTGTCGCAAAACTTCATTTATGTATTCCTATGAGATAATGTTTATTTCATTTTATCGAAAGAAGAAAATCAATTTTTCCAAGGGAACCTACGGTTCCCCTTGAACCCCTCCCTTTTTTATTAAATGTTTATAAAGGAGATAATATGCGGGAGACAAAAAGGGAGGGGTACGAGGGGAACCTACGGTTCCCTTGGAAAAATTGATTTATTCAAAGAGTGATTTAGAAATATAACATATTATTATAGTTAAGAGATGGACGATAACGAAGATATCAGTGAGCCCGACAGCGACATTGAGAGTGATACTGAGAAGCCGAAGATCGTCAAAAAACTAAAGATATCTGATGCGCCCGAAGATAGCGGTAGTGAATTCGAAAGTGATGCTGATGATGATATAGAGGGCGATGACGCAGAACTTGACGCCGAAGACGATGGTGATATCGGTAGTGTTTCCGATGTAAATGAGGAAGACCGAGCTAAATTGAACATCCCTCATTTTGATGAAATCGAAGACAATGACGACGAGGACGAAGATGACGCGGATGAGAACTATTTACAAAAGTTCGACGAGAACTTGCGCAAAAACGTCATCGCCGATTATCATCCCGAAATGGTCGCGCATAATTATAGCGAGATCGATGCCTTATCCGCGGTCGTGCGCGATGAAAACGGAGTTATTATTGACCCTCTTCATAAGACTTTGCCTTTTATCACAAGATACGAGAAGGCTCGTATTTTGGGAGAGCGTGCGAAACAGCTTAATGCCGGCGCGAAACCATTTGTAGAGGTGCCTGCGAATCTGATAGATGGTTATTTGATCGCGCTTAAGGAATTCGAGGAAAAAAAAATACCTTTTATTGTGAAGCGACCACTGCCTGGGGGCGGAATCGAATATTGGAAATTCCGCGATTTGGAGGTTCTCGTCTAACTCTTCCAGTGCTTGCCGCAATCCAAACATGTTACGAAAATAGTTGCCGGCTCATCCGCACTACGCGTCTGTAGCTCATAATAAGTACATTTTTTTGATCGGCATTTCTTACATGTAAACATATCCGTGGAGGCCTGAACGTTGGTGGTAAACTTAGATGCGTCGCGCTTAATCTTCTGTTCAATCAACTTAGACCAACGGCTGGGGTTCAGTTCTTGATGCGTCATAAAAGCCAGGGTTTGGGGCGTGAGTTCGCCTGACTTCAATTGCTCTATCAATTCAGCGCTCTTTAAATTCACGTAAATCGTACGAAGGCGGTCAATGTAAAGCTGAACGAAATAAGGGTTGTCCCATTTTTTAATGATTTTTCGCGAATTCGCCTCCTTAATAGCGTAATTATAAATAGCGATCTCTAGATTGGTAGAGAGCGCATCTTCACCCAACACGGGTAAAATCTTGGTACGGATGTTTTTACGGAAAGAATCGGGATTAGAAATCGTCTGCATGGTAATGAATATAACAATTATTTATATTCATTAGTAAAATCAATTTTTAAGGGCAAGGGAAACAAGGTTCCCCTTGAACCCCTCCCTTTTTGTTTTTTAATTCTAAGGAGGGGGTTAGGGGGTATGCGAAGCAAGCCGCTAGTTCCCCCTATACGTACTCTTCTTCGCTCAACTCGTCCTCACAATTCAAATAATTATCCTCATTCGCGATCTGAAATACGTTATCTATTTTCTTCGGCTTTTTCGCCTTAGCCGCCGGTTTTTTCGCGGCCGGCTTCTTCTTTTTAACCACAACCTCTTCCTCAGACTCCTCAGACACTTCCTCTTCCGACTCATAATCGTCGTCTTCTTCGTCATCGTCTACTACAAAATCGTCCTTAACATAACCCTCTTTGGTACGCGGAACGTCATCGTCGACGTCATCCTCAGAGAGCTCACTATCTTCGTCACCCAAATCCTCAAACCCACCGTACAAATGTTCATATATTTTCGTCCATTCACCCTTTGAAAGATTACACACCTTACCATTTACTTTATTTACGAGAACACAAGAACCAAACAACAAAACATTATCAATAGGAGGAGGAAATTCATATTTATTTTCTTGTCCGGCTCGACCATTCGTTTTACCAAATACGGATACAGAATATTCTTTTCCGCCAATTTCTGCGCCCCATTCGGTTTGAAGTTCGAAACCATTCGCCGATTTTAGCCCCGCCTTTTTATAGAGTTCAGATTCATTATAACTTTTTAATTCACATTCTTGAATGGCGCCGCTCTTTTCGATTATTAATACAACAACGGTCATTTATCTTATAATTTAAATATTTTTAAGTTATTTTGATATATTTATTAGATTTGGCGTAATAAATATATAATAATAATATTGTGTTTTCATATAATTAATAATGTTCTCCTTTTCATTAAATAATTTTGTTTTAACCATCCTAGGATCATTACTAATAATTTTAGCAGGTCATTATTTATGGAATTATTTACGAGATAAATATACAACTAAAAAAACAAAGGATATAGTAACTTCACAGGTTGAAAAATATAAAAAGATTGTAGCGGAATTGCAAGATGCTCTGGATTCGCGTTCTCAAAATAAAGAATTTATTGATGAATCAGACAAGATCTACATGAATGACGAACTGTCTGCTTTCGCAAAAACTCTAGAAGAATAATAAATATATATTATAAATGCCTGAAAACGGAGAAACAGTAACCATTAATGGCGATACTTATTTTGTTGGACAGGAACATTCGTCATCACGAAAAGCAGACAATGGTATAGTAAGATATTATATTCCAATGACCCCCGATCTGCACCAAGACAAAACAAAAAAAGTAATTACAATGAGCGATATAGAATATAATGAGAAGATTGATTGGCCCATCAACAAAAAAAAATTAAACACAATCACAAAAAGCGCAAATATCACCGCGTCAAGATTAGAAAAGGCGTCTAGTGTTCCCGTTAAAACCAAT
>Ga0214923_10004519_pt1 | contig 16739 bp, 18 predicted proteins | sample LL1510_MetaG_FD_177993 | JGI IMG/M metagenome (GOLD analysis project Ga0214923, IMG submission 177993) | Freshwater microbial communities from Lake Lanier, Atlanta, Georgia, United States - LL-1510 | ecosystem: Environmental > Aquatic > Freshwater > Lake | place: USA: Georgia | collected...
TGAAGGGTTATTATGATAATAAACCTTTAACTGCAGAACAGATTATTACAGGGATTGATCCTAAATTTGGCTCACGTAATGCTGTTTTAAATCTTATTAAAAAATCTGAAAAAGCTGGAATTATTAACAGAGTTATTTCAAAACAAGATAAAAGGGAAAAAGTAATCATTCCAAGCAAAAGTTTGATCGAAAGTCACAAAAAAATGCTTAATTCTATTTTAAGCCATTAATATTTTAAGTCTTTAATCATCTACTTATTAATCCAATAATTAAATTTTACTAAAACTTTATTAAATATATAAAAATTTTATATATAAATTGATAAAGCACACAAAAAATATCACCTTTTTTTGTTAATAAATTCTTGTCACAGTTGTTAATCTGTGCTCAAATCGCTCGTTTTTAAATAGTTATTAAGGGGTTCAAAAAGTATTCATGTTAGATAAGTTTAAGTTAAAGAATGTAAAATTTGCACTTTTTCCAAAGTCTAAAATACCAGGACAGGAAGGAAGCAAACCTGCAAGCAGTTCTTTAAATAATTTATCAAAGAAATTTTCAGAATTTTTTTCAAATAAAATTAGTAAAATTAATGCAAGCAACGAAGAAGTTGTTGGCATTGATATTAGTCACGAAGCTATCCATGTTGCACAAGTAAGTAAAAAATCAGATGAACGATGGGTGCTTGATAAATTTTCTTATCGTTTTTTAGATCAAACAAAACTTAAAGAAAATTTATTAGACAGTGCTGATTATTTAGTTTCAGAAATTACCCTTGCGCTTGCTAATGCAAATATCACAACTAAAAATGTTGCTCTTTCAATCCCGGTAACCAGTGCAATCATTCGAGTGGTAACCAGTCCACTTATGACGGAAGAAGAATTAAAAAATGCTGTTGAGACTAATTCATTATGGGAAAATTTAATTCAACTATCTGATAATTTAAACGACTATTCCATTTTTCATCAGGTTATTAACCGAGACACTGCAAAAAATTTAATGGACATTCTTTTCGTTGCATCGAAATTATCTGATGTAAACGGTTACTCTGCATTATTTAAAAAAGCAGGACTCAATCCGATCATTATAGATGTTCGATGTTTTACATTAAAAAATGCAGTGGATGAAAGATCAAAAACAAGATTATTACTCAAAGACACTAAAGAGATCGAGCCTCAATCTGCAATTTTAGAATTTGGATTAGAGGAAAATTATCTAATTATTATTCACAACAGCATTCCAATTATCACAGATATTTTTTTACGACCTCAAGAAAAATCAATATTAACCTCGGTTACTGAAAATAATATTCCTCAAGAAGCAGAAGATCTTATTCGAAGATATACTTTACAAGTTAAGCAAGCGATTGCCGATTATGAGACAAAGTTTCAGTCTAAAATATCAGACATTAAAATTATTACTTCTTTAAAAAATTATGAAGTGTTTATGAAAATGTTTAAAAATAATATTTTAAATGTGGGGGTGAATATTTTAGATCCATTATCTGAAGTAATTATTCCAGAGTATAATAAAGAAAAAACCGATATTAAAAACAAATCTCCATTCACATCAGCCATCGGCCTTGCTTATAGAAAATTAGATGTCTTCGGTTATTATAAATTTGTAACTGCGGTTAAAAATATTAACCTTTTACCTAATCGTGATGCCATTCGTCAGCAGGCTAAATTTAAATTTTTATCAGGATTTGCGTTTAAGAACTTTGCAGTAGGTCTAGTTGCTCTTTATATATTCTTAACTGCATTTTCATTCTTTAGAATTTATTATAATGATAAAAAACTAGAACAATTTGCAGCGATCGAAGCTGAATTCATTAAAATTAATGCGCCTTATTCAACAATAAATAGACAGGTTAATTTACTAAAACAATCAAGCCAAATTGGCTCTAGTTTAAGATCTAATCAAAATAGTTCTTATCAAACCTTAGTACAGATTTCTAACAGTACTCAGCCAAGAGTTCGTTTTTCAAAAATTGAATATGATGGCAATTTAAATATTAAAATTGAAGGAACTGCTTTTTCAGATCAAGATATTTTAAATTTCGTCGCAGCGCTTAATAAACAAAAAACTATTGCTTCAGCAACTTTATCATCAGTGAATGTAGCAGGTCAGCAGCAAGGACTTTCAGCAGCACCATCCAAAGCATTTGTAATTTTATGTCAAGTGAGGCCAAGTTAATGGATATTAATTTTGAAAAAATAAAGAATTTTAAATTAGAGGATTTAAAAGTTTATCTTGAATCTTATCGAGGACTTTTAAATGATAAAACCTTTGTAACAAAAGTTGCAATAGGTTTAATTTTATTTTTTGTCAATTTTACAATCTATTCAGTGTGGCTATCTCCTAAGCTTGCAGAGCAAGGTCTTAAGATTAAGACGATGGAAGATTATAAAAAGAAAACCATTCAATACAATGCAAATTTTGCAAATTTACAAAATGAATTGAATTCATTTAAAAATGTAACAAACAGTGTGAACTTATTTTTTAGTAAAAAAGAAAGTGAGGAGCTTTATCAAAACTTAAGTACTTATGCGACATCCAATGGATTAAATATTACAAACTTAGTTAAAGGGAACGCACAAAAAGTTAATGTTGGTGGAGCACCAGCTGTCAATAAAGATGGTAAACCCACAGCACCAGGCAGTCAGTATTACTATAAAATTCCAGTAACCTTTCAAGTGAAAGGTAGTTACATCGGCTATTTAAAATTTAGATTAGCACTTTCAAGATCAAATAAATTTGTAAATTTTGATACTGAAAAAATAACAGTAAACCAAGGCGACAAAACAAATTCTGTAACAGCAGATGTCGCAATATCAATTGTAGGATTACCAGATGAATTTAATTAAAATTTTAATTTTATTTTTAATATTACAATCCCCATTAGCGTGGGCGCAGCAAAATAATGCAAAACCTCAAACACCTGCAAATGTGGTTCCTGCAACTCCAGTAAACCCAGGTACACCAGCTGCAGTTAACCCAGGACAAGATCCAAATCAAACACAAACTCCTAAAAAAGAAAAAACAGAACAGATTTTGATAGATCCATTTAGTGGCAGTGCAAGCACAGCAAGTATTGACGTAAATACCAATCCAGATCTTGCAAACTTTGTTGATCAAACATTAGTTGGACTAATTGTTGGCGAGACAAAAAGAATAGCCGTATTACAATCTGCGCAGGGACAAATTAATCGTTTTAGAAAGAATGAAAAAATTAACTCTGAATATAAAATTCTTGAGATTTATAAAGACAAAATCTTAGTTGCTAGCTTAGATAATAATGAATACGAGGTTTATTTTAATAATGTCATTAAGCCCGTTGAAAGAAAGAAAGCAGCTCCTAAAAAACCAGTTAAATTAGAACAACAATTAGAAAATTCATTAGATCCAAATGTAGATCCTTTAACTTCAAAGCCACAACCAAAAAAACAAGCTCCCGTTAAAAAAACTGCAGAACCAAAACAAAGTACAAAAAAAAATAAAAGAGCTGATCCTGCTTTAGAAAATAAAGAAGATCTTAAAACTAAAGAAAATATAGAAAGCTCAGATATTCTAGAGGATGATTTAAGGCTCATGAAATTAATGGAAGAAGAGGAACAACGTCAAATTAAATTAATTCAAGAAGATGAGCAAAGACAAATTAAGTTAATCCAAGAAGAGGAAAAAAAAGAACTTAAAAAAAGCACAACTAGAACAAAAAAAGAAAATATTAAAAAACAGAATATTAAAAAAGAAAAAGAATCAATTGACGATTCTTATAATCCCGACGCTGAGCTAAAAATCATTAAAGAAGATAGTGATTTAAATAAACCTGAAATGGGAAAAGTAAGCGACATTGATGTTGAAAAAATTAAAGAGAAATTGAAAAAATGAAGTTAAATATTTTAATACTTTCTGTTTTATTGTTTTTATCCGCTTGTGCTCAGCAACAAGTCGAAAAACCTCTTATTAAAACGGACGAACTTCTTGAACAAGCAAGAAAAGAAATTGAAGAGATGGCAAAACTTGGTCCAAAACCAATTAGCGAGACAGAGGAATATAAAAAAGCTCAAGAAAATAAGAGACGAAATATTACCTCTGAAGAAACCAGAAGCTTTATTGGCGTTGGGACCAAATATAAAAATTTAAAACAGAATGTAAGTATTAATTTTAATAACGTTGAAATTAGAAATGTTCTTGAGGCAATGGGGGAACTCGGAGATATCAACGTTTTGATAGGTGAAGAAGTTGGTGGAACTGTTTCTATAAGACTAGATAATGTTGCATGGGATAAAGCATTCCAGGCAGTGCTTGATCTTAAAAATTTTGCAGGTGACTTCGATACAGAAGCTCGAGTGATAAGAGTTCAGTCTCCTGAAAAATTAACTCAACAATATCAGTTTAAATCACAAATGGCGGACACTTTAAGTAAGCGACTTGCACTTGAGACATCAGTTGAGCCCGTGGTTACTGAAATGTTTAAATTATTTTACATTACACCAGCTCAAGCCAAAAAAACTTTAGATGAGCTATTTTCAATTGGTGCATCAGGCACTGCAGGTGGAGCTGCTGTACAGACAACTTCTCAACTTAAAATTACGGTTGAAGATTATACAAGATCTATATTAGTGAGGGGTCGAAAAGCTGACATCGATATCGTTGATAAATTTGTAAAACAAATCGATACCATTACAGAGCAAGTTTTAATTGAGGCTTTTATTGTTAAAGCGAGTTCGAATTTTGAAAGAAAACTTGGATCAAGAATTGCAATGGCAACCCAAGGAGTTAGAAATGGGGTAACAACTACAACAGAGGGTTTAGCTGGTGGAGCAGCAGGTGGAGCAGCGGGGGTTAGTCTAGGTGGAGCTGCTGGAAGTTTATTTAATTTTCCAGTTGCTGGAGCAACAAGCGGGATTGGAATTTTAAGACAAATTGGAGCAACAGCTTTAAAATTAGAATTAACAGCGCTGCAAACAGAAGGCTCAACAACTATTTTATCTAATCCTAAAATTTTTACGATTAATAATCAAAAAGCTGCAATTACGCAGGGGGATGAAAAGTCTTTCCAATCAACATCTTCAAATGGAACGACTACGATATTTAAAGAAGCAGCATTAAAACTTGAAGTAACACCAAGCGTTGTTGGCGATGGCAACGTTTTAATAAACGTAAAAGTTAATAACGATAGTTTCTCTAACGACACTACAATTAATAAAATGGAGATTAATACTAATTTATTAGCAAGAGATGGAGATATTATTGTGATCGGTGGCATAAAAATAGATCAAAAAAATACAACACGAAATAGCACGCCATTATTTAATTTACCAATGGGTAAAGATGTTTCCGATGAACAAGATGAATTACTTGTATTTCTTGCACCAAGAATAATTAAGTAAAAAATGATTAAAATAGACCAGTCCAGCGAGCAGAATATTTTGAACATGCTTATGGAGCATTCCGTTGTTGATTATAATCAAGTTAAAAAAATAACGGAAATTAGTAAAGAATCTGGAAAAACTAAATTAGAAATAGCTTTTGATTTAAATTTTACCGATGAAGCAAAAATTTTAAAATTATTATCAACCTCATATTCTTTACCTGTCGTAAATTTAAAAAATCAAAATTTAAGTGATGATATAAAAAAAATTATTCCAATTAATTATATTGTTACTAATTCACTTGTTCCTTTTGAGATTTCAGGAAAAAATATTAAAATTGCAATAGCGGATGCTTCAAAACTAAGTTTACTTAAAAATTTAAAGACTATTACTGGATTGGAGCCAGAATTATATGCTGCAAGCATATCTGACATTCAAGGTTTTATTTCAAGATTAAAAAAAGAAGAGAAATTAAATGGAGAAGATACTGCAAAACAAAATCAAGAAATTGAAAGTATTGATCTTTCAAAGTTAGAGGATGTTAAATTAGAAAGCGCTAAGGAAGAAAAAGAAATCACACCTATTGAAAATGAGTCCGATGTTATTAAATTTGGTCATGCAATTATTACAGAGGCCATATTAGCAGGCGCCAGCGATATTCATATAGAGCCGTTTAAAAAAACCTCTCGTGTCCGATATCGAATAGATGGAATTCTAAATACAATGGACAAATTTTCAAAATTCTTAAATGAAAATTATTCTGCAGTTGTGACACGTATAAAAATTTTGAGTAAACTAGATATTTCAGAAAAACGCCTTCCCCAAGACGGGTCCATTGCTTTTAAATACAAAACGATCGAAGTGGATCTGCGTATTTCAATATTACCAACCAACAATAATGAACGAGTGGTGATGCGTATTTTAAATAAAAGTGCGGGTGAGAAAAAAATTGAACAACTTGGATTTGATGAAAATGATCTAAAAATTATTTTAAAAGCAATTAGCTCATCTCAAGGAATGGTTTTGGTGACAGGACCTACTGGATCTGGAAAAACAACGACGCTTTATAGTATTTTAAAACATATCAATAGCCCCAAATTGAATGTTTTAACTGCTGAAGATCCTGTTGAATACGAAATGGAAGGAATAGCGCAGGTTCAAGTTCGAGAAGATATTGGTTATACTTTTGCAACGGCTTTAAGATCATTCTTAAGACAAGATCCCGAAGTTATATTAATTGGAGAGATTAGAGATAAAGACACAGTAGATATTGCATTAAAAGCTGCTTTAACAGGACACTTAGTTTTCAGTACGATTCACACCAATGATGCAATTAGTACGATTACAAGACTCCAAAACATGGGCACTCCTGATTATTTAATTTCAGCAGCTCTAACCATGATCCTTGCGCAACGATTAGTTCGAAAAATGTGTATTGAATGTAAAATGGTTGATGAAAATGTAAATATTAAATTGTTAAATTCTATTGGAATGAGCCCTGAAAAAGCTGCAAGGGCAAAGATTTATAAAGGCAAAGGTTGCGATAAATGTAATCAATCCGGTTACAAAGGTAGAATGGCAATTTATGAGGTTTTAGATATTACCAGAGAAATTAAACAGGCCATATTAGCAAATGTGGGCACCCTTGAACTTTTAGCTTTAGCAAAAAAAAATAATTTTAGAACCATGCAAGAAATGGGCCATGATTTATTATTATCAGGCGATCTTTCTTTTGCTGAGTATCAAAGAGTGCTTTTAGTTTAATGTTATATTTTGATTATAAAGGAATTTCTTCAGGTAAATACGTAGAAGGCGAAGTTCAAGCACTTAATCAAGAAGAGGCAGCTTTTAAATTAAAGAATGATAAAATTATCATCACTAAACTTATTAAATCTAAAAAAAAATCAGTAGTTGAAGCAAAAAAAACAACAAGTTTTGAATTTGGTTCAAAGACAAGTGTTCCTGCAAAAGAAATAATGATTTTCACAAAACAGTTTGCAACCATGATGAAAGCAGGTCTGCCAGTATTAAATATTTTAATTATGCTAGAGGAGCAGATTACTCATAAAAATTTAAAACGAATTGTTGGCGAAGTAAAAAGAGATTTGGAGTCCGGAATTATTTTATCCAAATCATTTGAAAAGCATCCAGCTGTCTTTGATAATGTTTATGTTAATTTAACAAAAGCAGGTGAGGCCAGCGGTAAACTAGATATTTTTTTAGAAAGAATTGTCATTGGTTTAGAGAAAAGAGAAAAAATAAAATCTAAAATTAAAAGTGCACTATTTTATCCTGCAACCTTATTTACAGTTGCAATTGGAGTTACTATTTTTATGTTAATTAATGTAGTACCAGTATTTGTTAAAATGTATCAGGGTATGGGAGTAAAATTACCAGCCCCAACAGCTGTAATTATTGGACTTAGTAATTTTATTAGAAACCCATTTGGTGGGGGATTGTTATTAGTTTTTATTATTGTGGGTATTTTTATATTAAGACATTTAATTAAAACTAATTATGAAATTAGAAAAAAATGGCACGGGTTCATATTAAATATGCCAATTTTTGGAAATCTTATTCAAAAATCAATTTTTGCAAGAATTGCTTTAGTACTTGGAAACTTAAATCAAGCAGGTGTAAATTTAATTGAGAGTATTGATATTGCAAAATCAATCACCACTAATACATTAGTTATTGAGGGGTTAGATAATATAAAGAAAGGGGTTTTTTCTGGCGAGTCTCTTACAAAATTATTTCATAGAGAAAAAATATTTCCTCAAACATTTGCACAATTAATCTCAGTGGGTGAACAAACGGGAAGCTTAGATGATATGTTTGGATCTATTGCTCGTTATTATGAAGAAGAATTTGATACTGCAGTCACTAATTTATCAAGTTTAATCGAGCCTATTATGATTGTCTTCATGGGCATTACAATTGGTGGGTTGATGGTTGCTATGTATGCTCCAATCTTTAATGTTGGAGCTTTAATTAAATAAATACATATTAAATATATACTTTATTTGTTTATTTATTTTGTTATAAATTCATTAATAACTAGGAGATTTTAAAATATGAGAAAAAACGTGATTAGAGGTTTTACATTAATAGAATTATTAGTCGTTGTTGCAATTATTGGAATTCTAGCTGCGATAGGTGTTGTTTCTTTCGGAGGTTTTACAGGAAGTGCAAAGATTAACGCAACTAAAGCAAATCATGCTCAAGCCATCAAATCAATTAGCGCTGAGCTTAAAAAATGTGAAATTCAAGGTGGAAGTTTATCTTTAATGTCAACCTCTGGAAGCACAACAGTAAACAGTGTTAATTGCGCAAAATCTTCAACGACAACCGCTGCAATGGTTACTGCTTTTGTAAATCACTTTAATAACTCAAAATTTACAAATCCTTATGATCCAACCTCATTAGGTTTTGCAACGTCAGGAAGTACTATTGGTCAAACAGTTATTACTTCAAGTAGCGCTACAATTACTTTAACCACAAATTATACGGACAGTAATAACGCTACGCAAACTATTACAGCTACTATCACAGACGAAAGAGGATAATTAATAATTTAATATTTAGTTATGGTTACTAAAGGTTTTACACTGTTAGAACTTTTAGTAGTCATAGCGATTATTGGAATATTATCATCCATTGGCATAGTAGCATTTAACGGGCATACAGAATCTGCAGCACAAAAAGCTGCCGAAAATAGTTTGAGTGCAATGACCTTAGCTCAAATGGAATATAAATCGAATAATGGTACTTACTATCAAACCTCAGGAAGTTCAGGTACATGTACACCAACAAGCGCTACAACTACATCAATAGTTAATGGTTTGTTTGGAGGAACTGACAATCTTACAGGACAAAGATATTATTTTTGCAGCACTGGAGATGGATCTACTTATACTTTAACTGCAAAGCATACTTCTAAAACTTGTCAGATAACTTTAACGAATCTTAATGTTTACACAAGAACAAGCTGCGATGGATAAAACAAAAGGATTTACTTTAATTGAGTTGTTAGTTGTTGTTGCAATTATTGGGATCATCGCAACTATTGGTATTGTTTTTTTTACAGATTTTACCACATCAGCAAAAACGGCAGCTATTAAAAAAAATCATGAATATGTTGTTAAATTTATTGAAGGAGAAGTTGCAAAATGTAATCGTCTAAAAGCAAGCACAGTTTTGAATCAATCTGTTCCATGCCCAACTAAAGATGCGGATCTTTTTTTCAAACCTTTTGACGGTAATGGACCTCTTGAAAATGCATTAAAAAGTATAATAATTAATCCATATACAGGTACTACTGCCATAGGTGGCTTTGGTAATATTAATAAATTGACTGGTTCAGGAATTGCTCAAGGAGTTACTTTCTTAGATCCTACTGCCGTTGGAACAAATATTGATTATGAGGGCATACAAATTACCACTTGTTACAAAGCTGGAGGATGTAGTTATGCGCAAAGACTAGAAAATTCCCCAATAAATTTTGCTGGCGCAAATACTTCTAGTGAGGCAGGAATGTCCTTAGTAAAACTTAACTATTGATTTTTAATGTATAGAGCTTTTACTTTAATAGAGCTTTTAGTTGTCGTTGCAATTATAGGTATTTTAAGCGCTATCGGAATTGTCGGCTGGAAAGGTTATACCAGTTTAGCTAAAGAAAGAGTTTGTATCTACAATTTTAATTTATTAGAAAAAATGATCAAACAAACAGCCTCTTACTGTGAAGGAAATAAAACTGTAAAGCTTAAATCTCAATATTGGAATTCAGTTGCAGGCGTTGATTATGATTTTCAATGTGGATATACTATAGGAACCGTTGCAAATGAGGTTTTAAAATCCTTTACTAATTTCGTAAAAGATCCTTACAACCCAACCAATCCAAACAATGTTGATATTTACACTTGGGATGGAACTCCTTGGTACAATGGTATGATAGCTTTATATGGAACTCGTCTTAGAACAATGTGTGGTGATAAACAATTAGAAAAAATACTTTTGTAAGATGACTAAAGTTAAAGGCTTCACCCTTATTGAGCTTTTAGTCGTTGTAGCGATTATTGGAATATTAGCTGCAGTTGGGATTGTAGCTTTTAATGGTTTTGTTGGAATGAGTAAAGTTAGCACCACAAAAGCTAATCACTTTCAAGCAGTTAAAGAATTTAAAACTTTATTATATTCATGCGAGACGACTGGAAATGTTACTTTAAAATCAGGACCAGACGGAACTACAACTAATTGGGCCTGCAGCACCGGAGCATCAAATTTAAAAGTACAATTTACAGGTCATTTTTTTTGGGGAGGATACAGAAATGTTTGGACTAAAGGAGTTTGTTGTGCAGTAGCTGGAGATTCAAGAATGGTTGATTATATGATTGGTTATTCGTGTGCTCCAATTCCAACATTAGGATTTATGAATATATGTGACACTGGAGCAAAAACTTTACAGTTAATTACAAATATTGGTACTAACACAGGAGGAGATAATGTTATCACTTCAACCATCGATATTTATTAAATTTTTTATTTTATTATTGTAGAAAAATTAATTTCTTTAAGAAATTTATTAAATTCTGGAATCCATATTTTCCCATCATAAATAAAATCATGTCCATTTAACTTATAACTTGATAAGAACTCAAATTTGCCTTTAGGGATATAATTTGCTCTTTGAAAAGACTCAAACCATTCCATAGGTTTAGTTATTCCAGTGATTTTATCATTTATGCTGTATAACCATAAAGATGGAACTTTAGATAAACTACCGTAGTATTTAAATGCTAATTTAGTTTCTTCTGTAGCACAATTTGTATCATTAAATTCATCTTTATTATTAATCTTAGGTTGAGAATAGGTGTCTAAAATTGCACCAGCAAAATTAATTACACCTTTTAAGCCAGGAATATTTTCAGAAGTCATTGCAATTGATAATCCGCCACCACCCGATATTCCAGCGATTAGACCTTCATTTGTATTAATATAAGTAATATTTTTTACATATTCTAGTACTTTTAAATTTTGATTAGTCATATTTTTCATACCCTCAATTATTTTTGGTTTTGAACAGGTGCCTTTATAATCACCTTGTGACCCACCACTTTCACCATAACCTGCTCGAATAGGGATTATAGTTATGAACCCATTGCTTGCAAAAAAAATTCCTATCGACTGCATTTTTTTGGAATTTATTGAATCCCGACTATCAGAATAACCAATACTAGTTCCATGATTAAAAATTAAATATGGACCTCTATTAATTTTTTTATCTTTATAAATATCAACTAAAATCTCTTGATAAACATCAGTATCAGTTATTGTTGTTCCATCTTTATATTTTATTTTTTCTCCAGGCGCTAAAACAGCTTTGATATGAATAGGTACTTTAATTGTAACCTTTTCTATTTGTGCATAAGTTAAATTATTAAACAATAATAAGAAAAATATAATTTTAATGAATAAATAATGATTGGGCACAAAAAATATTTAAATAAATGCTTTTATTTAATATATTTTAATTAAATAACCATTTTTTATCTACTATTTTTAGATATAATTAATCATAAAGTTTATAATTATGATTAATAAAATAAGCGAATTAGCTAAGAATAATCTTAAAATATCTGACTTTCATCTAAGAGAAGGATCTAATATTGCTTACCGTGTATTAGGTGAAATTTTTCAAGACGCAAACTCATTAATTAAAAAGAGTGATTTAGAAGAATTATTAAAAAAAAACTGCACACCAGAGGAAGTTACTAATTTTGAAAAAAATAATGAATTAGATTGTGCAATTAATCTTGCAGATTTTAGATTTAGAGCCAATTTTTTTAAAACTTTAAATGGTACTGCAGCAGTCTTAAGAAGAATTGTAACAAAAATTCCAACTATGGAGGAATTAAATTTACCTGTAGTAATGTACGAGATTGTTGAAGCACATAAAGGATTAGTACTCGTTACCGGTCCAACAGGGTCTGGAAAATCAACAACCCTTGCTGCTATAGTTGGAAAAATAAATGAACTTCGTTCTAAAAATATTATCACTATCGAAGATCCAGTCGAATTTATTCACCATGATAAAAAATCAATTATTTCACAGCGCGAAGTTGGTAAACAGACATCATCATTTTCGCGTGCTTTAAAAAGCGCATTACGAGAGGACCCAGATGTAATTTTAGTCGGTGAGATGAGAGATTTAGAAACAATCTCTATGGCACTCACTGCTGCAGAAACAGGGCATTTAGTTCTTGGAACGTTGCACACGAGTGGCGCTCCAAATACTATTAATAGACTTATTGATGTGTTTCCACCCGGTCAACAAGGACAAATCAGAGCGCAGATTGCAGAATCTTTAAAAATGATTGTCACGCAAAAGTTAATTAAAAAAAGAGATGGTTCAGGTCGTGTTGCTGCATTTGAAATTTTAACTTGCACTCCGCCAATTAAAAATTTAATTCGAGAAGCTAAGGTTCATCAAATTCCAAGTGTAATGCAAACTTCACAAAAAGATGGAATGATTACTATGGAAAAATCTATTGAAGTTTTAACTCAAAGCGGAGCAATTTCAGGTGCGGTTGAATAGTTCTAAAGGTTTTTCATTATTAGAGTTGTTAGTAGTGATAGCACTTCTAGGGATAGTTTCTTTGGTTGCGGTACCAAATGTTAGAGAGTGGCTTGTAAAAAGAGAAATGGAAAAAAACATGTCTACCATGATGGATATGGTGAAAACGATTGCTAATAATTTAGGAAGTAATCTTTATGAAATGGGAGGAATATTCTTTGATAATAATAGTGGTAATGGTTTGATCGTAAAAATTAGATACAGAGGCCCAGATAAGTATAGAGCTTATCAAACTTGTAATAGCACTGATGCTGAATGGGATGGAACCGACACTTATAGCTCTGGTTCTGCGCAGGAGCTGTATGCGACATTTTCAAATATTAAGATGAATGTAGCCACGGCTAACTTTTGTTTTTCAAAAAATTTTACTGCAAATTATGCAGGAGATGTAAAATTTTGTCATAAAGACAAAAACAGCAGCACTACTTGTCAACAAGTTAGCACAAATGACCCATACTACGACTTAATTATTCAAAGAACAGCAAGGCCGGAACTAATGAGATATTCTTATGCGAATGGTTATTGGACAAAATTCTAAAGGAATAACCTTAATAGAGGCATTAGTTTCAATTGTTATTGTTGGAATTGGATTAGTCTCTGTTCTGCAGTTATCTGTTTATGCCGTTAGAACTGCCGAAGTTACCTTGCAGAGAAATAAAGTAAATTTTTTATCAGAAATGATGATGGAGACTTTGGTTGTAAATCAAGGTGCGCTATCCACGTACGCATTAAATATAAATGATTGTAATGTTCAGACATCTAGTAATGGATTGCAAAAAATTTGGCTAGATACTTTTACAAAAGTTTTAGACACCAATACTAAAACAACAAGATGTTTAGTTGGCGATAAGAAAGTTGCAACAATTAATAGCAATATAAATGCGACAATTAATTTTACAGTTGGTGGTGGGCAACAAAAAAAATACTTAGGATTTTCAAAAATTGAATAATTTTTTTAAAAATAATGAGGGTTTGACTTTAATTGAAGTTTTAGTTGCCATGATTGTTGGTAGCATGATGGTTGCTATCATGTATTTTTCTTTTACTATTTTTTCTAAGACCTATCTTAGTGTTATTGCAAAGGTTCAAGTTAGTAAGGATTTAAGGAATACTTTAACATTAGTTACTAAAGATGTTCGTTTAGCAGGCTATACTTCAACAGTGCCTATTCAAAGCGGTATTAGTTTTGCTCCTTTTTCAACAATAAATAATAAAATAATTATTAGAAAAAATACTTACTTTAATGGAAACTCTACTCCTGGTTATTACGCCTCTGGATTAAACGATGTTTTGGAAGTTATTTATGATCAAGATAGAAATACTAGAGTTAGAGTTTCTTATGCTCAAAGTAATGATGGATTTTTAAAAAGAAGATTATCAAAATGTCTAACAGCAGATTGTTTGAATGATAGTGACTATACTTATGCTCTAACGGGATTTTATGACTATCAACCTATAACAACTCAAGGACTAGAGGCTTTTAAAATTGCAGCTTTTGACTCCTCAGGCACAGCATTGGACTCATCGCTTGCAAATCAGGCAAATTATTTAAGAGTTTCAGTACTTTATAATACAGTTAATAATGGTGAAATCTATAGTGTAAATCAGTCACAAACTTTTCAAGTAGAAGAAAGAACAGTCTCCACAAACGATAAATACTTTAGAGACATGGCAAGTGTTCTAATTTACCCAAGAAATATACAAAAATTAAAATGAAAAATTTTGTAAAAAGAAAAAATAACAATCAAAGAGGATTTGCACTTGTTCTTGCCATTCTATTGTTGGTGGTTATGTCGATTATGGGAGTAACGCTAATAACAGTTGTTTCAGGTGATTTTAATGAGAACGAAAAAAGAGATGAATATCAGCAAGCATTATATGCGGCAGAAACAGCAGTTAATGATGCAAAATCTTGGCTAAGAAAACAAGGTCTACCAGCAAATCCAATAGTTTTTGATGGCGGAGGAGTTACGGGCTGGTGTACTATTTCACGTTTTAATGATCTATCGACTCTTGCCGCTACTTATGTCGTTGGTGTTGCAACAAGTGGCGGAAAAAATCTTAATGACATAATTAATTCACAAGATGTAGATCAAGATAAATACAAAAATTTTGAATTTTATTGGTTCGTTAGTTATCCTCCAACATGGGACAATGCAAGCAGTAGTTATAAAACAATAACTCAAGTCGCAGCTAGCGGTAGCGGATCTTCAGGTGGTAATATTTCTGAGGGATCTAATTACACAGGCACTTCTAGTAGTGCAGGTCTATATTATAAAATTTATGCCTGTGGAAGAAAAAAACCCTCACTTTTGAATCCCTTCGAAAAAACACCGGTTGCAGCACTGGATGTATTAGTGAAAGCTTTAAAATGAAGAAAATATTTTTTTATTTATTTTTTTATTTATTTTTTTCTAATAAAGTTTTTGCTTGTAATTTTCATTTTCAAGATTTTGGTTCCCGCTCAGAAAATTTAAGAATAAATCATGTTACGTTAAAAAATTTTGATCCAGTAGGAGGTTTTAAAATTATGGTACCAATTGAGTCATTTTGTAATGAAAAACAACTTGCAGGTACAATGGTTACACTTTTTTATATTGATAACGAGCTAGTCCAAATCAAACTTGAAAGATTTAATCAGCAAGGCAGAAGTTTAATGGATTTGGGTATTAGACATTATGGTAATTTTAAACGTTCATTAGGATTTGATTATAATAATTGGCGTGGAACTCATACATGGCAAACAATTAGTGAGATTGCAAATTATAAGGCAAGCGTAAATAAAGATATAGTAAGAGAAGATCTGCAAATTACTTCAAAAAGGTACCTAAGTAAAATTTCTGAACACCATTTAAAGAAAGAACGATGGAACAAATTTTAAAAATTATAATTTTTATTTTAATAATTTTAGTAGTTCCTGCTAATTCAAAATCACCTCCACCAGGAACAGGCACTAGCGATACCCCAGCAAATATTATGATTATGCTAGATAATTCTGGTAGCATGGCTTGGAGTACAGATGCAAATGCAATTGGTACAGTGCAATCTCCCATTGATGTTGCAACAGACAGCTCAGGAAATATTTACGTTCTACAGTATAGCCCTTATTGCACTATTCAAGTTTTTAATAGTTCAGGTGCTTATTTAAGAACAATAGGAGCTGGATGTTATGATTATCCTACCTCTACTTGGTTATATATGCCTTTACAGTTAGCAATTTATGGAAGTGAAATATTTGTTGCTCACAATTATGGAGTTAAAGTTTTTGATTTAAATGGAAATTTTTTAAGATCATCAAATAACAATGGATATTACGATATAATAAAAGGTGTGACTGCTGTAGCTGTTACAAGTGACTATATTTATGCTGCTCGAAATGGGCAATCCTCGTATATTTATTTATTTAATCGCAGCGATGCCTCTTATAGGACTAATTTTTATCTTGAGCCATACTTAACAGCAACGTTATGCAATTATGTTTCGGGACTGCATGTAAACAATTCAAAAACAAAACTTATAGTTTCATGCGGATCCAATGGAGGAAATGGGGGCAGAACACTTTTAGTTTACAGTTTGGTTAATGGTTTAATTAGTGGAGCTCCTTATGTATTTTCACCGGGTTATAATAGTAATACCGCAGCAGGAACTTTTAAGGCTCCATGGGATGCCGTGTTTGATAGTAGTAACAATATATATGCAGTTGATTATGGAAATAATAGAGTAGAAAAATT